>Ga0126370_10000308_pt1 | contig 19261 bp, 20 predicted proteins | sample PanSoiMetaPlot_3_FD_92586 | JGI IMG/M metagenome (GOLD analysis project Ga0126370, IMG submission 92586) | Tropical forest soil microbial communities from Panama - MetaG Plot_3 | ecosystem: Environmental > Terrestrial > Soil > Tropical forest > Bulk soil | place: Panama | collected 2016-02-17 | reverse complement strand
TTTGAGAGTGCGCGCGCCGAGGAACGGTATCGGGCTGACTTCTTTGAGACGTGCCTAAGTATTGTGCGAACCGCATCGCCCGCATCGACCATCTCGAAACCAGGCCCCGGAGTATACTGCTGATCTAATTTTCGTCGTGGAGCCGTTTCCCATGGCCACCGATGGTCCTGAGCAGATTACCCACCTTTTGGTTCGATGGGCTGGCGGCGACCGGGCTGCGCTCGATTTGGTGACCGCCGCTGTCTACGGCGAGATGCGCAAGATTGCGGATGGCTATCTTCGCCGCGAACGCACCGCGCACACCCTTCAACCCACCGCCCTCGTAAATGAAACCTGGCTGCGCCTGGCCAAGCAGGCCGGACTTGCCTTCGAGAGCCGCAAGCAGTTTTTCGGCCTCGCGGCGCAGGTGATGCGCCGCGTATTGGTCGATTATGCGCGCGCCACACAGGCCGACAAACGTGGCGCCGGCATCCCGCCCGTTTCATTGCACGACCTGCAAATCGGCGCCGCCTGCGACCTCGACGAATTTCTTGTGCTGAATCAGGCCATCGAACGCCTCGCCGCCCTTCGTTCCCGCCAGGCACGCGTCATTGAACTGCGCTATTTCGGCGGGCTCAACGTGGAAGAGATCGCGGAACTGCTGGCCGTTTCCCCGGCCACAGTCAGCCGCGAACAGAAGATGGCCGAGGCCTGGCTGGGCAAGGCTATGGAGTCGCCCCAACTATGAACGAATCATGGTCACGCCTCGAATCCCTTTTTCACGCCGCGAGTGTTCTTGAAGGCGAAGAACAAGAACGTTTCATCGAAGGCGAAACTACCGGAGATCCTGCCTTACGCAGCGAATTGCGCGATCTGCTCCGCCATGCGGGCTCCGCCGGAAAACGCATCGCCGCCGTCGTGGAACAGGTCGCCGTCAGGGCCGCCGGTGGATCGAATTGGGCCGGACGAATTTTCGGTCCGTACCGTATCGTGCGTGAAATCGGCCGCGGCGGCATGGGCATTGTGTTCGAAGCCTGCCGTGACGATTCGGAGTATTTCAAGCGAGTAGCGCTGAAAGTCGCGCCCGATTGGCGCGATCTCGACTGGCTTCGCGAGCGCTTCCGCAATGAGCGCCAGATACTCGCGCGCCTCGAACATCCCAACATCGCCCGCTTTCTGGATGGTGGAACAGAAAACGGCATTCCGTACTTCGCCATGGAGTTTGTCGATGGCCAGCCGATTACCGTTTGGGCCCGCGAACACAGTCTCGGCATCCGCGAGCGTATCGCCATGTTCCGGCAGATCTGCTCGGCCGTCAGTTATGCGCACGAGAATCTTGTCATCCACCGCGATGTGAAACCCGGCAACATCCTTGTGGATTCCTCCGGCACCCCGAAGCTGCTGGATTTCGGTATCGCGGCCTTCATCGATGCGGTTGCAGCGCACACTGCCAACACCACCGGTGCGGGTCTGTGGACGCCCGACTATGCCAGTCCGGAACAGGTACGGGGCCAGCCGCTCAACGTCCGCAGCGACGTGTATTCGCTCGGTTTAGTGTTGTACGAGTTGCTAAGCGACGAGCGCGCACAATCGGCTGAGAACCTTTCGCCAGTTGCGATGCAACACGCCATCTGCGAAACCGACCCGCCGCCTCCCAGCGCGCGCGCAGCAGTCCGGGGAGACCGCGCTTCAAGCAGTCAGCTTCGCGGCGATCTCGACCTGATCGTCGCCACCGCGCTCCGCAAAGAGCCGGAACGCCGCTACAGCTCTGCCGCGGACTTGGATGCTGACCTTGGCCGATTTCTTTTCTCTCGTCCCGTCAGCGCTCGGCCAAACACGCTGGTCTATCGCGTATCGAAGCTGGTGCGCCGCAACCGTGTCGCCAGCTTGGCAACCGCCCTCGTGCTGTTGGTGGCCACTGCTGGCATCGGCACCACGCTCTATCAGGCTCGCCGCGCCGAGCGCCATTTTCAGGAAGTTCGCCGCCTCGCCAATGCGTTCATCTTCGATGTGCATGACCGCATTGAATTCCTTCCCGGATCCACCGAGGCTCGCAAAGCAATCATCAGTACGGCGCTGCGCTACCTGGAAAACCTACGGCACGACGCGGGGCGCGATCCGGAGCTCATACGCGAATTGGCCGCCGGGTATCGAAAGATCGGCGACGTGCAGGGAAATCCTCTGAACAGCAGTCTGGGAGATTTGCACGCCGCCATGGTGAGTTATGGCAATGCTGAGTCGCTACTCACGCCACTGGCTGCCAAAGGGGACATCGACGCGAAACTGCTGCTGGCGGCCACACTGGAGAAGATGGGGAACGCGCAATCTGCCACCGGAAAGACGGAAGCGGCCAAGCGGCTGGATCGCGCACGAGCTCTGGCGTACGAGGTCATCGCAGCCCGACCCACCGACCTGACAGCCTTGCAGCTCGGAATCGATATCAATTCCGACTTGGCGCGGTTCTACATGGATCCGGCGGCATTCGATAAGGTGCTCAATCACTCGCAGGAAGCGGTTCGCCTTGCAGGCCAGATGGTGGTCGCCTACCCCGCCCGCCCCGAAAGTCAAGACTCCCTTGCCGAAGCTCAAATCAGTCTCGGTCTTGCTTCTAAGGCCTCTGGGGATTTCACCCGGGCGGAGCAGTCCTATCGCAGCGCGTTGGCGATTCGGCAACAACTGGTGGAGCAGAATCCCAACAACACCGGTTATCAGCGTTCGCTGCTGATGGCCTACGGCCACATAGGAGATCTTCTGGGGCTTCCCGAAAACCGGGGCCTGGACAGGCTACCCGAAGCAGTCGAAGCGTTTGACAAGGCCGGCGAGATTGCGGAATCGATGGTGCGGCTCGATCCTGCGAACCGGGTCGCCCTGGCGGATCGGGCAACTGCTCTCAGTCGGTCGGCCACTTGCCTGGTGGAAATGCCAAATGGAGCCGAGCGCGCTTTGACTAATCTCTCGCAGGCGAGGGACATCCTGACCAACCTTTTGAAAGCGGACCCTTCCAATCAGCAGCTTGGCCTCCGGATGTTGGCTATCGATGGACTGAGCGGCAAGGGGCTGATCGCAGTTGGACGACTGAATGAGGCGACTTACTCCTTGGAGCGCGTCAGGGCTTCGTCCAAGGCCTTCCAGGGAGGGAGCTTGCAGGCTCTCGCTCAAGGCTGGTTTGCAGGGTCCACCTTGCGACTGGCCCAAATCAAGGCAATTCGCGGGGACCAGGCCACGGCCGTGGCACTTACCGAAGAAACCATAGCCGCCGTCCCGGGCAGCAATATTCCAAAATACTCTTGGGGATATGCGCTCTTTTGCTCGAGATTAGGCTCAGCCTATATGCAGATTGGGCGCTCTGCCTCTGCTGCGGAATGGTTCCAGAAGAGCGTCGATGAATGGCGAAAAATGAAGGTTCCGGCTGCTTTGGAAACGAAGCGCCAAAAAGTACAGGCCGAGGCTGAACATGACCTTGCCGCCGCTCGGCGCGGTCATGGTTAACCCCGGCCCGCGAAACTGCTAGTTCAGCGAAGCAAACCAGACAGTCGGGTTCGCAACCGAGTCGTTCCGGTTCACGCGTATGCCAACATAGTAGACGTAGTCCGTGAAGTTGAACGTATGGTTGAATGGAGTCTTCCCGATGTTTGGCCCGGAGATGGAGTATTGATTACTGTCGACGGAAGCGATTACCTGGTGGGCGCCAGTTGTCTTGCGGACACGTTCCAGAAAGACTTGTACCTCGTAGTCTGTGAACGTGGTGTCGGGGTCCTGGTACCCCATGCTCAGAGTGTTCCATTTCGGCACACCGGATTGCAATGGATTGTTGATCTGACAACGGGTGCTAATCATTCCGGTGTTGGAACCCGAGAACTCAAAGGTCCCGTTGCTGTAGGCGTAGCGACCGATGCTGTCACTGCCGGGCGAACATGAAGTCGCAATGGTGGACCAGGTTTGTGCATGAGCCATGGGCAACGATAGAAGCGCCCCGGCCAATACAGTCAAGAAAGCAAGCTTATTCTTCGTCATAGGTTTGATCCTCACTTTTCTGATTTAGGTGGGCTTCTTCGTTTGAGTCAAAGCTGGCACAGTCCTCATCAGGCGGCGGGACCCTCCCCAGACTGATTGCTTCCCGCCACCCAGAGCCAAGAACCTTTCGATGCCCCTCGTCGAATGCCTCCCACTTACTACTAGCGGGAACGCCCAGGATTTCTTTCAGGGCGAGCGCTGTATTCGATCAAAGAGACGTTCAGGTGGAAAATCTTGTCCGGCTACAGCGCTATTTCTCAGATCGAACCGATGCACCCATGGAGGCTCGGAATACAGCGACATGCCGTAGTGCGGAGTTGTCAACTGTTGACAACTCCCTATGTGGCACTCATTGGGGGTTAAGAGCGGCTCGGATAGTGTCAACAAACAATAATCGATAATGGAGTCTTAGGATTGAGGGTGGAGGTGCGATCCTGCTCATGCCCCTTCAAATCGAGCGCGGGTCGCAATATACGCGAATGGACAGAATTTACCCGTCGACTACGTGAAAGCAGCCGATCATTGCCAGTCGTTACTCCAACTTGTTAACTGGCGCGAGCCACGACTGTGTCAGCGATCCACTCCAGCGGTCGCGGCCGAAAGTTCAGTTCGCGTTTTGCCTTGGCATTTGAAACGCCTCGTATCTGCGTCGCGTAGTAAACCGTATCCGCCCCGCCTTCTTTCAGAGCATCCTTAGCGGGGATATGCGGCGGCGGAGGGGCATTCAGCCAGTGAGCAAACGCCGGGAGCCACTCGTGCACCGCTAAAGGCTGATCATTCGCGATCAGATAGACCCCCGGATTGCCTCGCTCTGCCGCCGCAACGGTGGCACTCGCCGCGTCCTCGATGTGTAGCCACGACCAGGCGCCTTCGCCATTTCCGACGACCGGAAACTCTTGCAGTCGCACCTGTCGGGCAACGTCGCCATCGGGGTTGAACCAGGTGCCGGGTCCATAGAAGAAGCCATAACGCAGGGCGATCCCTTCTATCTTGGGATTTGCCAGTAAGGGATGCTCAAGCTCAGTTAACTCGCGGGCACCTGCTGCGACCGCAGGCGAGGCATTAAATGCTAGAGGCGTATCTTCATCGGCCAATCCAGCACCAGGAATCGCATAGAATGCGACTGACTGCCTCAGGTAACGCCGCACACGCGCTGCTTGCGCGGCCGCCAGCACATTGGCTCCGCCTTCCAAACGGATACGATTGTTGAGGGGGGCAGCGGCAGTCATAGATTGCGGAGTGTAGGTTCTGGGTAGGGCGGTGAGTTGTTCAATCACGACTTCCGGCTGAGCGCGACTAACGACTCTTTTGACTGCATCGGGATCGAATACATCTGCGATCGCAGGTTCTATGCCTTGTTCCGATAGAGCCTGAGCCTTTTCTGGAGAACGGGTAAGAGTAACTACAGCGTGTCCTTTGGCGCGCAATTCCGCGATCAGCGGACGGCCGATTGCTCCAGTGCCACCTGCAACGAAAATCTTCATCTTTAAACCTCCTGTCACCTCGCGTGTCGTCAGGGACGGGCCTGTCTGGCCCGTCCGATGATGATGGCGTCGAGGTGCTTCATGCGGCTAGCGCGCCCTCTATGTGGAGTTTGGCCTCTTTGGCAGCTTCTTCGGGCGTCTTGCCGTCCTGACGCGCGACCATGTAGGCGGCATACCATCCAGACCAGTGGTGCTTCGGAGCCGTCGGTTCGTACTGACCATGATGTTCCTCTGTCTCTCGTAAAAGCTCTGTCATTGTGGCAACGTCAAAATTGCTGAGCCCTCGTCCCGGGAGCCGTTTTGTAATTTCCTGCAACATCCAGCCATTGCCATCCGGATCATGGAAAGAGGCGAAGGAGTAGTAGCTGTTATGTTGAGGGTCCGGACCGCTGGCCCGGAGGCGTCCGAATAGGTAGGGCTCGTCCGGACCGGTGTGCACGTTGCTGCCGTGAAACACTTCGCTGACTTCGATGCCGCGACGCAGCAGCTCTTTTCGCGCGGTCTCAATATCGGAGACGGCCAGGTACATGCCTTGGGCGGACCCAGGCGCCGCCGTGGTGACGTTTTTGCCAAAAATTACCGAACACCCGGAACCGGGCGGCGTGAACTGAACTCCACGCCAGTCATTGCCAGCGTCGAAATCGGCGTCGAGCCTCCACCCGAGCTTGGTGTAGAACTCTTTGGCGCGGTCTACATCCGCAACCGGGATGATGACCACCTCAACTTTCATATCGACTCTCACAGCACTCGCGTTAGTGGTTGGTTCGTTGCTGTTGATTGCCTTCAAAGTTGCCATTTAGTTCTCCTTATATGTTTACGAAAATCGGAGTCAGATGAAGAGAATGGGAAAGTGGATTGGAATTGGAGAGTAGAAGTGCGTGTTGAGCTTGAGAGGCCGATCTACAACAGACCAGCGCCTCGTCATGGGAACCAGGAGACCTCCTGCTTCTACAAGCGCATTGATCGACGAATCTGACAGCGAAGGTCGCCGTGCAACTCTTGTGCGCGTAGACAATCGTGCGGAGGAAGTTGCTGGCCAGATCAGCTCTTGCTGAAATCCATCCTCATCGAAAGATCCGGTAGAAAAAGAGGGAGCGAGGATATCCAGTCCGCTAAGGACGTTCGCCCATACCATGCGCCGATACGCCGTGCAGCGAGAGAACGTCCAGCCGGCAAAGGCGGCTAGGTCCACCAAGGACGCCGAGATATTTTCATCCGACCCCATGACCCACACTTCGGAAACAGTGACTACAACGGGCGCTTTTTGAAAATTAAGAAAAGGCTATGCCGGGCCAGAGTTCATGTCAAACAGCCGGCAAGGCAGATTCGGAGCCTTGCCTTATTGCCGGCGTATTGTCGGGGGTTCGGGAACTGGTGGTGCCTAATAGTTGGCAAGAAATTGTCATCGCGCTTATTGACCGAGTGGTGCGTCAGGCTCGCGATAGGGCAATGCTGGCGATATAACACACCAAAGAGACGCTGATGCCTGTGAATGGCGGGTTGAAGAAATAAATCTTGCTGAGCACAGCAAGACCGCCAAGCATTGCCAGCCCGACAACGAGCAGGAACGGTGAGTGAAATAGGAGTTGGCCGTGAGCCACCGCGAGAAAGCCGAAAACCAAACCGAACAAAATAAGTCCCATGCCGTGGCTGGCATTAACTCCCACCCAAACGCGCCACATTGTTGTTTCTTTCGTTATGACAGGTGAAATCTGCCTCATGCTGATTTCGAGCGCCTGGTCACGAGGCTTGAGATTTGGCCCCCAGAACGTATAGACAAAGTGGACGACGCCGAGTGTAAAGACAATGCTCGCACTTAGAACCATGAGAACTTTTGCAGCCATCGCAAGCCTCGCGCTCTGAACCGAAATCTTATCGATGTCTAAAGGTGAACGGCGGGCGGGGAAAGCAGATTCCTCACCGCTTCGCGGTTCGGAATGACAAAAGGTTTCGTGCCTAGGCCTGGAATTCGGAAGCTTCGGGGAAGCGCAGCTTGCACTTCGCGAGGGCCTCGGTGAGGACCTGTTCGATTTTGGCTTCCTCGCAGTTTCGCGCCATCGCTAGCTCGCTGACCAACAGGTAACGGGCGCGCTCAAGCATCTTCTTCTCGCGGAAGGAGAGTGGCTTGGCTTGATGTAATGCGATCAAATTCTTGAGCACGTGCGCCACTTCCAGCAGAGACCCTGTGCGCATGCGCTCGGAATTATCTTTGAAGCGGTCTTTCCAGTCGCCGTTGCCATTACTCTCAGCAATCGAGAGCAGGTCTAACACCTTCTGGACCTCTCCATTGCGGACAACCCGGCGAAGGCCAACGCTGCCGGCATTGCTGCACGGCACCATGACCTTGAGGCTGCTGGCCTTGATGTTCAGGAGGTAGAACCTTTCGACCGTCGAGCCGATGGACCGGCTGCTGATCTGTTCAATGACTCCGACACCATGATTCGGGTAGACGACTTTGTCACCAATGTGGAAGTTCAGATCAGGACTACTCATAAAAGTACCCAGTCGGCGGAGGGTTAGTGGGGAAGAGCGTGTTACTACTGTTAAAACTACTATAAACATGGTACTCCTCGGGCTTGGGGATAGCAAGCGAGGTGAAATGGTGGGGTTGGGCTCTGGTTATCGCCCTCGGCCCTCGGACCTCAGACCTTGGCGGTTTGACCCGAGCTCCTGGGTGCCTTGTGCTACTCAGAAAGGGCTTGTGAGCTAGGTTTCGAAGAAGTGGGAGGTCGAAGGTCTGAGGTCCGAGGGCGGAAAGCGGAGGCCTGAGGGCTAAGTCTATTTTCCCCGGCTTTCCATCCATCCTTGGAGAATAAGAATGGCAGCCATGCGGTCTACAGCCTGGCCGCGCTTTTCAATCGACAGGTCGGTTTCGCGCAAGAGTCGGTTTGCTTCGGCGGAAGTGAGGCGCTCGTCCCACAGATGGACGGGGAGTTTGAAGTGCTTTCGCAGGTCCTCGGCAAAGACTTGAATCTTCTCGGCTTGCGCGCCTTCGGCGCCGCTCATCCGGAGCGGTAGCCCAACTACGATTTCTTTGATCTCGTAGTCACGGATGATCCGGTGCAGGAACGAGAAGTCATATTTCTTGTTTTTGCGGTGGAGAGTTTCGAGACCTTGCGCCGTGATGCCTAGCGGGTCGGAAACCGCAACGCCGATGCGACGAGCCCCAACGTCGAGGCCTAGTACTCGGTGGGTGGTGGGTTCCGGCACCGGGAGATTATATTGCTTGGACCCTTAGACCTCGGACCTTGGCCCCCAGACCTCAGCCTTTTTAGTTCACTTTACCTAGGAACGATCGACTCATTCGTTTTCCACAAATGGCGCTGAGCGTTGTGTGACATCTGCCCTTGTGAAGGCAGCAAGCACATTGCGATATTCCGAGAGCTTTTGGAGACATTGCATGGCTGGTTCTTATCGTGATTTGAGAGTGTGGCAGCGGTCTACACACGTCAAACGAGATTGGCCGGATGCTGAATTCGCTGGTTGAATCGATCAGGCCGAGAAGTGAGAGATCCGCAGCTTGGAGATGAGGAATCGCGCAAGGTCCCTCCAAGTTTGATGTCGAGAGTCTGAGGTCCGAGGCCTGGGGTCTGAGGTCCGCGATATCCGGCGCCGGCTCTTATCTTCTTCTCATCGCCTTCCGATACGCGGTCACGTTCTTGTTGTGTTCTTCCATGGTCCGTGCGAAGCGATGATGGCCCTGGGCATCGGCGACGAAATAGTAATAGTCCGTTTGGGCCGGGTGCATGGCCGCTTCGAGCGCGCTGCGACCGGGATTTGCGATCGGTCCCGGAGGTAGTCCGGCATTGCGATATGTGTTGTAGGCCGAACTGAAGCTCATATCGGCGTGGTGTAAGGCCCCTTGGTACGATCCCGCCAACAATTCCGCATAGATGATGCTGGGGTCGGCACTGAGTGCGATGTGTTTCGCGAGCCGATTGTAGTAAACGCTGGCGACTTCGGGGCGCTCCGCCGGAACTGAGGTTTCCTTTTCTACGATCGATGCCATGGTGACCACTTGATGCGGAGAGTATCCGGCAGGATCTCCGTCGGGCATCACGCCGGGAGTTGGAAGCAATCCGATCTGGGACGCCACTTGCCGGAACTGCTTCACCATGGCTGCCGCCATCTCCTGCATCGTCATCATGCGGGAAAACTCGTACGTTTCGGGAAAGAGATAGCCTTCCAGCGAGCGTGCCGAAGGATCGAGATCAGAGATTAGGGCCGTATCAGACTGCGCGACCTTAACGAAGTCTTCGGCTGGTCCAAGGCCCGCTGCTTCAATGGCGCGGGCGATGTCGAACATCGTGTAGCCCTCGGGAACGACTACCGTGTGCAGGTAGACGTCTCCGCGGCGAAGGCGCTTTTGAATGTCGACGAGGTTGGCTGGTTTATCAAAAAGGTACTCCCCGGCTTTGAGGGATCGTCCACGATGAATGTAGCGCCACAGGATGAACGCTTCCTGGCTGCGAATCACTCCCGCATTCTTCAGTTCCGCGGCGATGCGGCGAGTGGAAAAGCCTGGGCGCAGCATGACGAATGTCTGGCCGGAGGGTTCCACGGGCGTCAAAATGGCCCAGGTGAGCCATCCTGCGGCGGCCAAGACTGCGATCAGAGCGAGCCAGAAGAGCTTGCGCACAATATGGACAGTTTAGATGAGTAGCTTTGCGATTCCGACCTGACGATGGTGCTGGGGCTTTCGGAAAACGGCCCGGAGCAAAGCACTTAACTCCGAGCAACAAGCCTCAGGGGGCTTCGCCGTCTTTCTAAAACTACCTCAAAATTGCCAGATTCTGGCGCTATTATGTAGTAGTCGCGCGGCTCATTGCGTCCCAGCAAGGGTTTTGAACCCTTTGGATTCCGGTATACTCAAATGATTGTAGAGGTGCCTTAATATCTTCATGAGACGTAGTTCGCCTTTTTGGAAATTAGGGTTACTGCTGGCTTTGCTACCGACGGCGGGGTGTGTCCTCCGCACCCGGCCAGTGGAAGACCGGTACTCGACAGCTCCTCTGCTGGATGCTACGCAGCAAGGATTGATCGAGAGCGTCAACAACCAGGCCGAGGCGATCCGCACGCTGAAAGCGACCGTGGATATCGACAGTTCGGCTGGCGGGATGAAAAAGGGCCACGTCACCGACTACAAAGAGATCCGCGGCTACGTGCTGGCGAGGAAACCCGATTCGCTGCACATGACCGGATTGATGCCGTTCGTCCGTACCACGGCGTTCGATATGGTCAGCGACGGCCGCGACTTCAAGCTCTGGATTCCTCCGAAGAACAAGTTTGTCGTAGGCGGGAACCAAATCCCCGCGGTCAACTCTGACCAGCCGATGGAGAACATCCGGCCGCAGAATATCTATGAGGCGCTGCTGATCCGACATATTGACCCGAACACCGAGATCGCGGTGAAGGAAAACGGCTTTGAGACGTTGCACGATCCGAAAGGGCACCGGATTCTGCAGCCGGATTACGAGCTGACCATCATTCGCAGAGACGGCGATCAGGGCAAGCTGTCGCGGAAGATCATCTTTGGCCGCACCGACCTAAAGCCTCATCGTCAATTTATCTACGACGATAGCGGCAATGTGGTGACCGATGCGAAGTATGCGGAATACAAGGCGTACGACGGTGTCAGCTACCCGTCGCGCATCGAAATCTACCGGCCGCAAGAAGAATACGACATCACATTGAACATGTTGAAGGTCGAACTTAATGCTCCGCTGAAAGATGATCAATTCGTACTGCAGCAGCCGGCAGGAGCTCAAGTGGTGCACTTGGACCGTCCGCAGTCGAGTCTGGTCGTGCCCATCGGGAATCACTAAGGCACTCTGCCTTCATTGCTTAGCATTCGGCCACTCGGATTTATCGGTTGTCCCCAACGCTGGACGCTCATTTCTGTGCAACACTGACGAATACCTATGATGAACAGGATGGTGGTTGGGAATCTGGTGCACCGGCCGATTCGATCGCTGATCAGCATCGTCGCAGTGGCGCTGGAAGTTACGCTGATCCTTCTGATCGTGGGCCTCTGCTACGGGCTGATGAATGACGCGAAGAACCGAGCTGCCGGGATCGGGGCCGATATGATTGTGCAGCCACCGGGTTCGTCGTTTCTGGCTGGCCTCAGCGGAGCGCCGGTTTCGGTGAAGGTGGCCGATGTGATTCGCAAAATGCCACACGTGAAAACCGTGAGTCCGATCATCTGGAATATCTCCACGGCCGGAGCATTGGAGGTAATTGACGGCATTGACATAGCCAGCTTCGAAGCCCTGGGCGGGCCGTTTCACTACATCGAGGGTGGGCCATTTAAGGGACCGGATGACGTGCTGATCGACGACTACATCGCGCGCCAGAAGAACTTGAAAATTGGCGATCCCCTGACCATCTTCAATCACACGTTCCACGTCGCCGGCATCGTCGAGAATGGCCGGGGAGCCAGGAAGTTTGTTCCCATGTCGACCTTGCAAGACTTGCTGGGATCAGCGAACAAAGCATCGGTGTTCTACGTCAAACTAGATGACCCAGCCTTTGCCGATGAGGTTGTCAAGGCAGTGAAGAGCCAGGAGGGAATGCAATCGTATTCCGTCCTGTCGACGCAGGCGTATCTGAGCATGATGACGCCGAGCAATTTGCCCGGATTCAAGCCTTTCATCGCAGTGGTTATTGGAGTCAGTACCATTATCGGATTCCTGGTAATCTTCCAGGCGATCTACACGGCTGTGATGGAGCGTACCCGGGAGATCGGGATTTTGAAGTCCATGGGCGCGTCGAAGTTTTATATCGTCAACGTCGTGTTGCGGGAGACGCTCCTGTTGGCGGTGGCGGGAATTGTCCTAGGTGTGGTCGTGAGCTTCCTGGCCAGGCTGGGTATTCAACATCGCTGGCCCCTCGTACATATTGACCAGAGCAACGATTGGATCCTGCGATCGACGATCATTGCGATTGTGGGAGCGACTGCCGGAGCCATCTATCCGGCGTTCAAGGCGGCGCAAAAAGATCCAATCGATGCACTGGCCTACGAGTAGAATCTTCGCTGTCGCCTTTTAGACCTAAATAGGGCGTCTGGCATTCTGATTTCGCAAAGGAGGTTTGGGTATGAATCGAACCCTTGGGCGAATTGCGGTGATCGGGCTAGTTCTGGGTTTGGGGATTTCTTGTCCGGTTTGGGGCCAGGCGCGTCTGCAAGTGGCGGACTTCCAGGATCAGCCTTATCAGGCCACCTTCGCAGGCGGTAAATTTCTTCGCCTGCACCTCCACGACGGTGATTTCAGGATTGTCGGCAGTGAGACCAACAGCATCCACATTACTGCGACCGGCAAGAAACTCGGTGAGGCCCACAAGATCAAGTTCGATTTCAGCCGGGTAGGCGACACGGTGAACTTGAAGCTCTCGCATGTCCCCAAGAACGAATTGCAAGTCACGATTGCGATCCCGCGGGATTCGAATCTTTTTGCGCGGATGCGCGGCGGCGACCTGTCAGTGGAAGGTGTCACCGGAGATAAGGATTTGAAACTCACAGGTGGGGACCTTAGCATTCAGGTGGGGAATCCCGAGGACTATGCCCATGTCGACCTCTCGGTCAGATTCGGCGACGTGAGCGGAAGCCAATTCGGCGATCCGAAGGGGTGGATCGGGAACTCCGTGAAGCGCGATGGCACCGGAAAGCATGAGCTTTTGGCCCACGTTTTTGCGGGGGACTTGATTCTTAAGCCTTAGGCAGGGACTTGTCGGCAAATTCGCGGGCTTTTGCTGTGTTGGGCTCTCAGCGTTTCTTCTTGGTAGTAGGTTTTGGTTTGAGCGTCTTGGCGTAATTGTGGCTCAGATCGAGATACTTCGATAGCTCTTTCGTGTTTTCCAGCAGGGAATCCGGGACGGCGACGTACTCCTTCATAACTGTTCCGTAAGCTTCGAACAAGCTCGTCTTGTACTTCTTCAGGAACTTATCGCGTTCGTCTTCGGAAAGACGAATCGCCAGCCTTCCTTGATGAAGGAGCGTGAACATATTCCCATTGAGCGAAGTGTAAGGATTGGCGTCACCCTTGCGTTGGATCCCCGGGCGCGTGGCGATCAGTCTGTCGTAAAGTGCAACGCGGTCATTAGACAGTTCTTTCTTCGTTGATGTGGGCAAGGTCGACTCCTAACACGAGCGCTTAAAGGGTTAGCATTCTACCGCCGCTTCGAGGCGTAAGTGTCAACGGTGATCGAACGCCCCCCCTTTAATCGAACGCCCCCCCTTTAGGTGAAAATTAGGCTTTCTTTGCTTGGAGAAAAGGGAGCGGACAATGAGAGTAGGACCGAAATCTGGAAGGGAGAATCGATGGTTTTCCGAGCCGAAAATCAGGGCCCGCCGAGCCTGTCTGCGGTAACATTGCGTTGACAATTATTTGCAGGGTACGCTATCGTAAAGACTTTGGAAGTAGTGTGGTTGCCCGCCTGATGGTCCTGGCGTCCTCGTCAGGGGAATCAACGAGCGGTTTTCTTTCGCAGCCTTTTTTCAAATCTGGGAGATTTCCGATGTCAACGTATTTCCCCAAACAGGGGGAAATTGTGCGCAAGTGGTACGTCGTGGATGCGAGCGGACAGACGCTCGGGCGCTTGGCTTCACAAGTGGCGCGCATCCTCATGGGTAAAGAAAATCCGCGCTACACGCCGTTTATCGACACTGGTGATCATGTGATCGTGATCAACGCGGAGAAAGTTCGCACCACCGGCGTGAAGGCCGAGAGCAAGGTTTATCAGCATTACACCGGATATCCCGGCGGACTGCGAACCGAAGAATACAAGAAGCGGCTGGTACGGAAGCCTGAGGCGATCGTAGAAGCCGCGGTGCGGCGCATGCTGCCGAAGAACAAGCTGGCAGCGCATATGCTGTCGAAGTTGAATGTGTACAAGGGTGACAAGCATCCGCACCAGGCGCAGAAGCCGCAGGATTTCAAGCTGGAAGTGCGGGAGTACAAGCCGCGGAAAGTCGCGGTTTCGTAGCGGATGTATGGCTGGATTCAGCCGTCGTCAGGTCCTTCGCGGACTTTTCGTCGGCTCAGGAAGACAGGTTTGAATTACGACAGATTTTAAGGCGCGGTTTCTTCTTTTACCAGAAGCCAGCGGCTAGGAGCTAAGAGCTAAATGGCAGAGTTGGTTCAATACTACGGAACAGGACGCCGCAAATCGGCGATTGCTCGTGTCTATCTTCGTCCGGGCAGTGGCGATTTCAAGGTTAATGGGCGTGCGTTTGAAGAGTATTTTGTGACTCCGGCGCAACGGTCGGCCGCTAAGGCTCCGTTGGCGTCGGCGGACGCGGCTGCTCAGTTCAACGTTGTGGCCAGCGTGCTGGGTGGCGGCGTACGCGGTCAGGCCGATGCGGTGAAGCTTGGCATCGCCCGTGCGTTGATGCAGTTCAACGCGGAACTGCGTAAGAAGCTGAAGTCTGAAGGACTGGTGAGCCGCGATTCGCGCGGCAAAGAGCGCAAGAAGTACGGACAGAAGGGCGCCCGCAAGCGCTTCCAGTTCTCGAAGAGATAAGTTTCGAGTTTCAGGTTTCAAGTTTCGAGTTGTTGAGTCGAAACACGAAACTTGAAACTAGAAACTGAGATTTTAGGTGTTCAATTCTTCCGTGCCTCGCGGCGCGGGGACGGAATGGCAATCCGAAACGACAGTTTCAAGTTTCGGGTTTCCAGTTTCGAGCAGCTCGACGAAGGTTCAACACCTTCTCGAAACTCGAAACGTGAAACTCGAGACTGACTTCGCCGGATGCAGACTAAACAGGAGGTTCATTGGCTACCATCACCATGAAAGAGTTGCTCGAAGCAGGTGTTCACTTCGGGCATCAGACGAAGCGCTGGAATCCCAAGATGAAGGAGTACATCTTCGGAGAGCGCAACGGGATTTACATCATCGACTTGCAGAAGACGCTGAAGATGTTCAAAGAAGCGTCGAAGTTTGTGCAAGACCTAGCGTCCGACGGGAAGATCGTTCTCTTCGTGGGAACCAAGCGCCAGGCGCAGGATGCGATCGCCGAAGAGGCGACCAAGTGTGGCGGATTTTATATTAACCAGCGCTGGCTGGGCGGACTGCTCACCAACTGGGTCACCGTGCAGAAGTCGGTGAAGCGGCTGAAAGAGCTCGACGACATGGCCACGGATGGCCGTTACGAGCTGCTGCCAAAGAAGGAAGTCATTAAGCTCGAGCGCGAGCGGAAACATCTGCAGGCCAACCTGGCCGGCATCAAGAATATGAACCGTTTGCCCGACGCGATCTTCGTGATCGACTCGAATAAAGAGCAGATCGCCGTGCGCGAGGCGCGGAAATTGGGAATCCCGGTGGTCGCAGTTGTCGATACGAATTGCGATCCGACCGAGGTGGATTACGTGATCCCCGGCAACGATGACGCTTTGCGGGCGATCCGCTTGTTCACGTCAAAGATTTCGGAATCGATTGCCGAGGGTGCGCAGTTGATGACCGATAAGCAGGTTGCGGACATGCAGGCTGCGACCAGTGAGGCACAGGGAGCCGAGGCCGCCGTCGCCAGCGAGTACGCCGGCGAAGAGTCGGGCGCGGTCGATGCCTCCGAGGATATCAGCATGGAAGAAGTGCTGGGTCCGGGAACGCACAAGAAGCCGGTGGCCAACGAGGACGCTGACGTTCCTCGCGTAGAGAGCCAGACGGTTTAAAACAAGCAAGATCGAGTTGTCAGTGGTCAGCGGCCGTACCAGCTGGACGGAAGTTTCGGATCATAGGCAACGATGGTGAAGGAACCTGTCGGATGCCTTTGAATTACGTAATCGATAGACAACATCGGCTTGTGACGAGTACGGCCTCGGGCGTTGTGACTTACTCGGAGATCACATCCCATCAGAGTCGTCTGAAGAACGATCCAGACTTTGATCCCACGTTTGATCAGCTGGTGGACGGGACCGCAGTCACGCAGATCGATTTGACCACCGAGAACGTTCGGGCAATTGCGCGGCAGCGGTTGTTTGCCGCGGGCTCCCGTCAGGCGTTTGCCACCAGCAGTGAGTTCGCGTACGGCATGGCTCGTATGTTCGAGTTGTACCGGGACAGCGCAGGTACAGGTCGGCTGGTAAGGGTGTTCAACGGTCTGGAAGCAGCGCAGGAGTGGCTTCAGCATAGTAGAGAAGAGCAGGAAGCCTGAGCGACGAGATATCATAGAAAGACCCGGCATTCATCCCTAGGGGAAATCGGACCCGCGCGGGTCGTGGATAGAAACTCCCGGCGCGGGTCGTTGTTTGTAGTTTCAGGTTTCAAGTTTCGAGTGGCCTGAAACAGTGACATCGCATTCACTCGAAACTAGAAACGTGAAACTGGAAACTTTTATGGGTACTACTACAGTGAACATTTCAGCGACACAAGTGAAGGATCTCCGCGAGAAGACCGGAGCTCCGATGATGGATTGCAAGCAGGCCCTGACCGAAGCTAAAGGAGACATGGAGCAGGCGGTCATCATTCTCCGCAAGAAGGGCGTTTCGGTTGCGGCCAAGAAGGCGACGCGGGTTGCCAACGAAGGCGCGGTGGCGAACTACATCCACGCCGGCGGCAAGATTGGTGTGCTCGTCGAAGTGAATTGTGAGAGCGATTTTGTGGCGCGCACGGACGATTTCAAGGAACTGCTGCACGACATCGCGATGCACATCGCTGCCAGCGATCCGAAATACGTCCGCAAAGAAGACGTGACGGAGGCTGACTTCGCTCGCGAGAAGGAAATCTACCTCTCACAGGCAATTGCGAGCGGCAAGCCTGCTCACATCGCCGAGAAGATGGTCACGGGCAAGATGGAGAAGTTCTATGAGGAAGTTTGCTTGCTCGAGCAGCCTTTCATCAAAGATCAGACTATCTCGATTAGCCAACTGATTGCGTCGAAGGTCGGCAAGCTCGGCGAGAACATCGCCGTGCGGCGCTTTGCGCGGTTCAAGGTGGGCGATGCGGGCGAGACGATCGCCGTCACGAAGCCTACAGAGCCAAAGGCTGAGTAATTCAGGCGCCCTTCGGGGCGCTTTTTTTTATAGGTTTCAGAGTTTCAAAGTTTCAAAGTTAAACGCACAAGCGCTGGCTTCTCGTCTCTCACTGTGGGCGCCTGGCACTTTGAACCTATGAAACGTTGAAACTTTGAAACCTCGAACTGATCATGACAACAGCCCCTGCTTACAAACGCATCCTTCTGAAGCTCTCCGGCGAGGCTCTGGCCGCGAACCAGGGCTTTGGTGTGGAAACGAAACGCATCCACGAGATCGCGGGTGAGATTGCCGAGGTGCAGAAGCTTGGCGTGCAGACCGCTATCGTGGTCGGCGGAGGAAATTTCTTCCGTGGCGTTGCGCAACAGGCCAAAGACATGGACCGCGTTTCTGCCGATCACATGGGCATGCTGGCGACCGTGATCAATGCCCTGGCCCTGCAGGATGCGCTCGAGAAGCAAGGCATCTACACCCGTGTCATGTCGGCGATCGAGATGAACCAGGTCGCAGAGCCGTTTATCCGGCGCCGCGCTATCCGGCACCTGGAAAAGAATCGCGTCGTAATCTTTGCTGGCGGGACTGGGAATCCTTACTTCTCCACCGATACCGCGGCTTCACTGCGCGCGATGGAAATTAAAGCGGATGCGATTCTGAAAGCCACGAAAGTCGACGGAATTTATGACGCTGATCCGCTGAAGGTCGACGGCGCCCGCAAGTTCAATCACATTTCCTACATGGATGTACTGAAACTGGGCCTGAAAGTCATGGATTCCACGGCGATCTCACTCTGCAAAGACAACAATCTTCCGATTGTCGTGTTCAGCCTGAATGATCACGGGAACATCCGGCGGGTAGTCATGGGCGAAAAGATCGGATCGCTGGTCAGCGCCGAGAAGCAATAACCACGAAGGACACAAAGGTCCACGAAGGAGATCAAGTTCCTTCGTGCAACTTTGTGTCCTTTGTGGTTTGTGATTTTGCGGGTTTATAATTCGACGTTTTGGATTGGGAGGAACGGACTCTATGGCAGTCATGGCATCCATAGCGGGACTAAAAGACACATACTCACAACTAAAGACGCGGATGGACAAGGCTGTGGAGGACTTTCGCAAGGCGATGGCGGCGACGCGAACGGGACGGGCGTCGGTGCACATGCTCGATGGCGTCACTGTCGACGCTTACGGCGCACAGATGCCGCTGAATCAGGTCGCGCAGGTGCACGCACCCGAGGCGCAGTTGATCACGGTGCAGCCGTTTGATCCCTCGCAACTGGGAGCGATCGAGAAAGCCATCCGCGCCGGCGATTTGGGCCTGAATCCGATGAACGATGGAAAAATGATTCGCGTGCCGGTGCCTCCGTTGACCCAGGAGCGGCGCCAGGACATGGTGAAGCATCTGCACCGAGTGCTGGAAGAGCATCGCACGGCCGTGCGCAACATTCGGCGCGACGGCAATGATGCCATCAAGAAGGCGCTCAAAGACAAAAAGATCACCGAAGACGATGAGAAGCGCTCACTCGACGAAATTCAGAAGCTCACCGACGGAGAGATCAAGAAGATGGAAGAGATGAGCAAGGCGAAAGAAAAAGAAGTGATGGAGATCAAGTAGGCTTTCTCTTCTCTCTAAAAGCGCGAACACGCCATAAGTCCTCCACCCATCAGTTGTCATTCCGACCCTGAGCGAAGTCGAAGGGGAGGAATCTGCTGTTTCTCTGCAGCGGACCCGCTGCCGGCGATACCAGATTCCTCAACGGCTACGCTGTTTCGGAATGACAATATCTGCTGGTACCCAATTGGCACTCAAGCGCCTAGACCG
>Ga0126370_10000307_pt1 | contig 19269 bp, 19 predicted proteins | sample PanSoiMetaPlot_3_FD_92586 | JGI IMG/M metagenome (GOLD analysis project Ga0126370, IMG submission 92586) | Tropical forest soil microbial communities from Panama - MetaG Plot_3 | ecosystem: Environmental > Terrestrial > Soil > Tropical forest > Bulk soil | place: Panama | collected 2016-02-17 | reverse complement strand
TGCGTGTAGCACGGATTCGCAAACAGCGCCCCGCGTTTGAACGCGCGCCAGATCGCCGTGGCGTTGCTTCCCTTAGCGTTCGTGGAAAGATAGAAGACGTTGCCGTAGCCGCCGCTGGCAAGAACCACCGCGTCCCCGAAGTGCACACTTACCTTACCGTCCTGAAGGCTCCGGGTGACGATGCCGCGCGCGCGCCCGTCGATCACGATCAAGTCGAGCATTTCCGTGCGCGGAAACATTTTCACGGTGCCCAACCCGATTTGCCGTTCTAGCGCCTGATACGCGCCGAGCAGAAGCTGCTGCCCCGTCTGGCCACGCGCATAAAACGTCCGGGAAACCTGCGCGCCGCCGAAAGAGCGATTGTCGAGCAGACCGCCGTACTCTCTGGCGAAGGGCACGCCCTGGGCCACGCACTGGTCAATGATGTTGACGCTCACTTGCGCCAAGCGGTAGACGTTGGCCTCGCGTGAGCGAAAGTCCCCGCCTTTCACCGTGTCGTAGAACAACCGATACACGCTGTCGCCGTCGTTGTGATAGTTCTTCGCCGCGTTAATGCCGCCCTGCGCGGCTATGGAATGCGCGCGGCGCGGCGAATCCTGGAAGCAGAAACAATGAACGTCGTAACCCAGTTCTCCCAGGCTTGCGGCCGCTGCTCCGCCTGCGAGGCCGGTGCCGACGACAATGACTGTATGTTTCCGCTTGTTCGCGGGATTGACCAGCTTCAGGCCGAACTTATGCGTTTCCCACGATTTCTCGATGGGCCCGGTAGGCGCGTTGGAAATCAGTTCCATCTGTCAGTTGTTCCTCATACGGGCTTGATGAAGCCGGACAGGACCGCAACCGGAATCGAGATGTAGCCGATGGCAATCAGGGCGGCTGCGATCTTGGCCACGCGCTGGATCCAAGGTGTGTACACCGGATGGCTGTAACCAAGCGACTGAAACATGCTCCAAAGTCCGTGGTACAGGTGGTAGCACAACATAATCATGGCAATGATGTAGAAGACCGATGACGGCCAGAACTGAAATCCGGTAACCACATTGTTGTAGACGTTGTGCTCGTCAAATGGACCGCCGGGATGGACGGTGCCGAATGTGAAATTCAAGAGGTGGTAGATCACGAAAGCGAGGATGATCGGCCCGCTCCACATCATGGTGCGCGAAGCATAGGCGGAATGCAGATTGGCCTTCTTCAAATAGGGAACCGGACGCGCTGCACGCTGGAGCCGCCAAAGCACGAATGAAGCCCAGATATGCAGGAAGACGGAAACGAGAAGCACGATCCGCGTACCCCACAGCACCGCAGGCATGCTCTTGAGCAATTCGGAGTAATGGTTAATTTTCTCCGGTGGCTCATAGATTTGAAGGTTTCCGAGAAGGTGTCCGACGATAAAGCCAAACAGGATGAATCCGGTCACGGCCATAACGGCTTTTTTGCCGACGGTCGTATCCCAAAACCGCAACTGCGCCAGCGAAGAATTAGCGGTGGCGCTCATTCCTGACACCTTGCCCGGCAGGTGGTTGTCGGTTCCAAAAAATAGCTAGCGATAAGGGGAAGAAAAATCAGGCGAGGCCGAGTTGCCGTGTCAGACATGCCCTCTCCGCCGCGGGATTCCTGAACGGTTCGCGTTTGGGGAACCGAAGGAGCGACCTGCTTGCCCGACCGAGGCGACAGGCGGTGAGAATCGCGGCCAAACCAGTATAGGCAGATGCATTGGATGATGCAACTCACCTGTCCGAAACGCCTGTCCAATGGGACGGTTTTTCGCGGACAACATTGCGCTAGACTTTTCTTGAGGGTGCACGCGCGTCACGCAAAAATAGAGTTGTCGTCAGACGGGATCCGCCGGGCCAGAGCCCCTCCTGGTTGCACTCCCAGAAGTTCAAGGAATTGCTATGAGCACAACTCTCAGCCTTGTGTCGGAACTGGAACGGATCGCCCGCGCCGTCGAAGCCGAAGATACGGGTTCGGCCCAACCTTCGCTAGCCGCCATAGCAGTCAAAATCGCAAAGGTCATCGGCGTCCGCAACGAGGAGGTTGCCATCCTGGCAATCTCGAAGCGGTGGAAACACTTGCATTTTCTGGTGCCGGAGACACTGAAAAGCGTGGGCTTTATTCCCCTATCCAGCAATTCCGCTCTCGCAGCAAAGACGGTACGCGAGAGCCGCCCTGAAATTGACAACAACTTCAGCGCCGCCCGTCATGCGGTCGTCTTCGAAAACATAAAACTAAGCGGCGAAAGCTTGGATCCGATTCAGAAAATCATCAGCGCACCGATTCTTTTCGACAGCAGAGTCGTCGGCGTCATTCAAGTCAGCCGCAAGGGCGCAACCTCGGCGGCAGCCGGGCCGGACTTCACCGCAGAACATCTTGGAAATCTCCTTGCCTTGTGCAAACCGCTGGGAAAGTTCGTTCATCGCGCCGCCGGAGAATAGCATCCCCGGAGCGGCTGTTAGCCGCCGTTCACAATTCCGCTATAAATCCGAACTCGGCCATCAAAATGCATTGACACTCGAAAACCTTCTTGTTACTTTTTGTTGGCCCTTAATTTTTTTGCTCTCAATCCTTTCAGGGAGGCCCGAAAAACCGGCACCATGGCGTTTGTCGCGAAGAAGATTTTCCTCACCAAGGGTGTCGGGAAACATCGGGAAAGGCTCTCCAGCTTCGAGCTGGCCCTGCGCAATGCCGGGATCGCCGCTTGCAACATTGTCCGCGTTTCCTCCATCTTCCCTCCCAATTGCAAATTGATTTCTCGAAGCGAAGGATTAAAACATCTCAAGCCCGGGCAGGTGGCGTTTACGGTAATCAGTGAGAATTCGACAAAGGAACCGCACCGCCTCATCGCGGCCAGCATCGGCCTCGCTCTGCCGAGCGACAAGACCATGTACGGCTACCTCTCCGAACATCATTCGTTCGGAGAAACCGAAGAAGTCGCCGGGGAGTATGCCGAAGAGCTCGCGGCAGAAATGCTTGCCACGACGCTGAACGTAGAGTTCGATCCGGATTTGTCGTTCGACGAAAAAAAAGAGGTTTACCGCATCTCGAATAAGATCGTCCGCACCATGAACATCACGCAATCCGCCGTAGGCGACAAACGCGGTCTGTGGACCACAGTGCTGGGCGCCGCCATCTTGATTGGCGAAGACGACTAGCCGTATCCTTCCTTAAATTGTCTTCCTAGACTTCCTCGGAGGTTGCCATGCGGATTCGAACGTCTTTCGTCCGTTGTGCGTTTATGGCATCTTTTTTCCTTTCCCCTTTTTCTGTAGTCGCCAAAGATCGCATCACCATCCTCTATGACGCCTTCTCGGATTCCAAAGAGCTGACCAAAGACTGGGGATTTTCCGCGCTGGTCGAGCACGATGGCAAGCGCATCCTTTTTGATACCGGGAATAATGAGGCCATCTTCGAGCACAACGTCAAAGCTTTGGGCGTAGATCTTACCAGGCTCGACTTTGTAGTCATCTCGCACCGGCACACCGATCACAGCACCGGCTTGAAGTACGTGTTGAAAATAAATCCTACCGTGAACGTGTACGCGCCCAAAGAAGGCTTTGGTCAATTTGGCGGGAGTCTGCCTTCGGCCTTTTTGCGCCCAGTTCCCGAGCTGTCCGAGAAAATGCGCTACTTCGACGGAAATTACCCGGGCAACCTTTTTACGGGCGAGCTCTATGAGCGAGGCAACTTCAAGTTGGTTGATGCGCTGACCGAAGTTGCGCCGGGAATTTTTCTTATATCTACGGTCTCAAAGACCCCGGGGACGCTGGAACTCCGTGAACTCTCGCTCGCTGTGAAGCAGCCTGGAGGATTGATGTTGATCGTTGGTTGTTCTCACCCGGGAATCGAAGAAATCCTGCAGGCCGCCGCGGCGATTGATGCTCGCTTTCATATTCTTTTCGGCGGATTGCATTTGGTAACGACGCCGGAAGATCAGATCGATTTGCTCGTCGCAAATTTGAAAAACAAATGGAAGCTGGAGAAGATTGCTCCCGGGCATTGCACCGGCGAACCGGCCTTTCTTCGCTTGCAGAAAACTTACGGAGAGAATTACTACTACGCGGGCGCCGGCACTCGCTTGGATGTTCCTTAGTCGGCTTGTTTACTATCCAGCTCGTAGGTGGTCTTCAGCCACCTCTTTACTTCTGCGTCGATCTGCGAAGTCGAAGTCAGCTCAATGCGGTGCGTGATGCGGTCTTTTTTGGCAAAACCGCCCGTATCAATCAGGCGCTTCGGCAGTTTGCCTTTGTAGTGCGTCAGCGCAAACCCAAGATCAATACGCGAATTCGTCGTCGGCTTGATTTGGGCGAACACGTGCTCCCGATAGAGCGGCACGATGGTCTTGCAAGGACACACTTTTACATCGTTTCCCAGCGACCTGCCGAGTTTCAGCAATTCCTCAAAGATCGGGCGCAGCTTTTCTTTTGGACCGGCATATTGGTCTACGACGTATTGCTCGGCAGATTTCAAATATGCTTCCAGCGAATCGTCTTCGCCCTTGCCCTCGGCGCGCTCCGCAATCCACCACGCGCTGTTCGTGCCTAATTTGTGCTTAGTCTTCAACCATTCGCGGCGCGCCTTTTCGTCTTTTGGTCCTTCCTTCTTTACCAGCGCGAGCCATTCTTCAAGCGAGCGGCCCGTTTTCCCTTTCAGCTCAGCCACCCACTTCTGCACCATGCCTACGCCCGGATGCACGTCGTAAAGCGCTTGCGTTTTTGCCGTAGCCATGGCTTTGACTCCTTGGAGCTACTTCGTTATTTAGAGGACAGCAGGAATTGGTTGCCGTCCACATCTCGGAACATCGCCGAGGTTCCCCACTCCTCCGTCTTTGGCGGCCCCAGGAACTCGATGCCCTTTGCGGACATCTCCTTGTAGGATTTCGGGACGTCGTTGGACCAGAACACGAGTGGCTGAAACTGCCCGATGAGGACTTCATGTCCGGGTGAGGTGAACAGCACAAGTTCAGTCTCTGATCCTGGAATCCCCAACTCGATCCAGCGTTGCTCTCCCAAGGGCTGGTCGGTCCGAATTTGGAACCCCAACTTTTCTGTGTAGAATTTCAACGCTTTTTCCTGATCGCGAACGGGGACAGTAACAAATTTGATACCTCGGATCATGGTTTCCTCCGGTGGAGCATCTTTACAATCTACGGAAAGCTCGCGCAAGCCCCCCGCACTAATTACGACTATAGTGATAAACTGACGGCATGGTTGCCACGGCAGTCGCGATCGCGCTTGATATCTACGTGCTCGATGTCCTGATGCGCGATTTGGTGGGTCATGATAAGAAGCCTTCCGCGTTCATCGTGTACCTGTATCTCGCGGCGCGCGTCGAGCGGGAGATGACTCATTGCGTGGAAGCCAGCTATGGGACGATTGCTTCGGCCACAGGCCTGTCCAAATCCGCGGTGCAGCACGCCATCGGCCACCTCAAAAAGCGAAAGCTAATCATTGTCTCGCGGGATTCGCCCACTTCGACTCCACGGTATCGCCTCTACCGTCACTGGAGGCTGCGGTTGCGCGGGGTTTAGCTGATTAGATTAACGTTTGAAGTGACCCAGGCGCTCAAGCACGGCCCCGACAATCAATGGCAACGCTACCGTGGCGTCGTCGAAGACTTCCGCGAAGCGCCCGCCTTCCTCGGGCGGCACGAATTTACCCCAGGAAACAGCTTCCGTGTACGTACTGCCGCTCAGTCCTCCCCAACTCACGGGTTCGGGGCAGATGCGCAGACCGTAGTTGTAGCGTTTGAGCGGGAGTTTCTTGTAGCCGCGGCGCGCGAGAAGTTCGGCGTAAACACCAAATTGTTGAGACCAGTTGCGTGGCACGCCGCCGCCAATGGTAAAAATTCCCATGCGGTTCGTCGCTAGCATCGTGTTGGCGAATTTCTCAAAGTCTTCGAAAGGATCGAAACGCAGGACGGGGCGGTTTTCCCTTTGGCGCGCGATTTTGTGCAGTGCAAAGTCGATGCCCAGTTCAGAATCGCTGAACGCGGGCACAAACACCGGAACATCATGCTCGTAAGCGGATTTGAGAATGCCCCTCCGGTCTCCGGAATGTTTGTGCAGATACTCGCCGATGCGTCGGTGTATTTTCCAACTGCAGACCACTTCCTCCGCATCCCATTCCGTGAGCAACCGCTGCATCACTTCTTCGACGTGATCGAGATTGACTTCCGGCTCGAGCGAATCGTAGACGCGGTTGTAGCCCGCCTCGAACAGCGTTTTGTCGTCCATTCTGGGGTCGTAGCGAAAATGCGAGTGACCGACGGCTTCCACCAAGCCATGCGCCATGAGAGCGCCCGTCGAGACGATGGCGTTCACCACGCCGGACTCGATGAGGTCGCAGAAAATCAACCCCATTTTTCCGACTGTGAGCGCGCCAGAAAGCGTCATGACCACGAAGCAATCTTTGTCGCGCGCCATGGCTTCCAAAACGTCGGCGGCGTCGCCAATTTGCCTTCCGGTGAACGCCGTGTTGCCCATGGCGCGAACCAGATCATCAATGGTTCGGCAGCGCGATAAGTCCAGCGGGAAAATTGGCCGGAGCTTATCTTTCACTGGGTCGTGCAACACCCGCCCGGTCACAGTCTTTTTTTGCTGCTTCCCCATCGCTTCTCCTCAGACTTAAAAGGTTATTTCCTGGAGCGAATGAACTGCACTCTTGCTGGTAGTTCGCAGTGATGCTTGTATGTTCGCATGATTTTTAGTACAAACGCGAGACAAAGGAAAGAAAAATCGCGCACGAAAGGCCGTTTCCTGCTCATGCTAAACTAAAATTCATGGCCGACAAATTCACTCTTGGGCTCGTGCAGATGAAGTGCACGACAAACGCGGACGACAACCTTACGCGCGCCGTCGAGAAAATCCGCGAAGCTGCGGCGCGCGGGGCGCAAATCATTTGCCTGCATGAGCTTTTTCGCGGCGAATATTTTTGCCGTAAAGAGGATGCGGATCTTTTCAACCTTGCCGAGGCCGTGCCCGGACCTACGACGGACAAATTGGCGCAGATCGCCAAAGAAAAGAAAACCGCGCTGGTCGTTTCGCTTTTCGAGCGCCGCGCTCCCGGCGTTTATCACAACAGTTGCGCGGTGCTGGATGCCGACGGAAGTTTTCTTGGCAAATACCGCAAGATGCACATTCCGGACGACCCGCTCTATTACGAGAAATTTTATTTTACGCCGGGCGATTTGGGCTTTCCGAATTTCGACACAAAGTATGCGCGCATCGGCGTGCAAATCTGCTGGGACCAGTGGTATCCCGAAGGTTCTCGCCTCACGGCGCTCAGCGGCGCTCAGGTGATTTTTTATCCCACCAGCATCGGATGGCATCCACATGAAAAAGCACAGCTTGGTGCGGCGCAACTCGATGCCTGGAAAACGATCCAGCGCGGTCACGCGATTGCCAACGGCGTGTACGCCGCAATAGTCAATCGCGTCGGTTTTGAAGGCAAGCCGGAAAATGGTGACCCTGGACTGGAGTTCTGGGGCAATTCTTTTGTCGCCGATCCCTTTGGCCAGGTTGTATCGGAAGCCTCGAACTGCAAAGAAGAGATTCTCGTCGTCGAATGCGATCCCGCCAAGAGCGAGGAGACTCGCCGCAATTGGCCTTTCCTGCGCGACCGCCGTATCGATGCTTATCAACCCATCCTCAATCGCTGGCTCGGCGAAAAATAATGCACGCCTTTCCCTCATCATCGTTGCGCTCTCTGTGTCCCCAACGATCTCTGTGTTAGATTCTTTCACTCAATGAATCCGTCCTTGAAAGTTGTTACGCCGCGCTCGCTCGGTTTTCATATGCCCGCGGAATGGGAACCACACGAAGCCACCTGGCTCGGCTGGCCGCATGAAGTCACCGACTGGCCCGGAAAATTTCCTGTCATCCCCTGGGCATTTGCAGAAATCGTCCGTTATCTGTCGAGGGTCGAGCGTGTTTTCCTATTGGTGGAAAATCACAATGCGCAGTCACGCGTCCGCTCAGTCCTGAAAAAATCCGGAGCCAACCTCGATGCCGTGGATTTTTTCATCGCGCCCACCGATCGCGGCTGGATGCGCGACTCAGGCCCTATCTGTGTCCGCAATGAATCTGGCGAGGTCGCTTTTAACAATTTTCAGTTCAACGGCTGGGCCAAGTATCCCAATCATAAGAAAGACGCAGCCGTTGTTTCGAAAGCCAATAAGAAGCTGAGGCGCCAGCTCTGGCAGCCGCAACACAAAGCGAGGCGCGTCGTCCTCGAGGGCGGCAGTATTGATATCAACGGCCGCGGCACTTTGCTCACCACCGAAGAATGCCTGTTGAGCAAAGTTCAGGAGCGGAACCCCGGCTTTACCAAACAAGACTACGCAGAAGTTTTTCGCGAATACCTCGGAGTGACAACTGTTCTCTGGCTCAAACGCGGCATCTCTGGCGACGACACGCATGGACACGTGGACGATCTCGCGCGTTTCGTGAACTCAGCTACTGTCGTGACTATTGTGGAAGAGGATCCGAAAGATGAGAATTACGCGCCGTTGCAAGAGAACCTGACGCTTCTGAAAACCATGAAGGATCAGGACGGCAAACCTCTGCGAGTCGAAACTCTGCCGATGCCCGCACCTGTCTACTTCGACGATTTCCGACTCCCCGCCAGTTACGCGAACTTTTATATCGCAAACAAGCTGGTGCTTGTACCGACGTTCAACGATGCGAATGACCGCGTAGCGTTGAACAGGTTAGCGCCCCTCTTTCCAGATCGCGAAGTCGTGGGTATCCCCTGCCGCGACCTGGTGCTCGGCCTGGGAACGATCCACTGCATGACCCAGCAGCAACCGGCCCCGCAGTAAGGCTGAATCCCGTAGCCGGCAAAACAAAGAAAGCATTCTTGCGTACAACGAATAAGCGTATTCTTGAGCGTCCGAGTCCGGAGGTAAAATGTCATTTCGCTTTTCTACTCTTCTGGCCGATTCCCAGGTTTTCATTTTTCAATACCGGAACGGCGTCATCGGCTGGCTTCTGATCGGCCTCATTGCGGGTTGGCTCGCCGGAAAGATTGCTCGCGGGCGTGGGTTCGGCTGCATCGCAGACATCGTTCTAGGCCTGGTAGGTTCTTTTATCGGCGGCTGGGTCTTCGTGAGGCTGGGAATTTTTGGGGGCGGCTTCTGGTACTCGCTGGCTGCCGCAACGCTCGGCGCCGTCATCCTTGTTTCCATCGCCCATCTGTTTGCCGGTGATTCCCACCATTAAGCGCTGACGAATCTTTTGCCCTATTCCCCGTCCCCGCGGCCATTCGTGAATCTCTCACGTGTGATACGATTCTCGTTTACGTATTGGAGTCGATTCTTCTTTGAGCAAGGCCGCAACTAAGCATCCGAGCAAAACACCGCACTCGCTCACCGCGATTCCGCTCGGGGGGCTCGGCGAATTCGGCATGAACATGATGGTGCTGCAGCTTGGTGACGAATTCATTGTCATCGACGCGGGCATGATGTTCCCTGAATCCGAACTCCTTGGCGTCGATTTGGTCATTCCGGATATTTCCTTCCTCAAGCAAAATCGTGCAAAGGTACGCGCTATTGTGCTGACCCACGGGCATGAAGACCACATCGGCGCGCTTCCCTATATTCTTCGCGACCTGAATGTCCCCGTTTACGGAACGCGCTTCACGCTGGCCCTGGTTAAGAAGCGTCTGGAAGAAGCTGGACTGCTCGAGTCGACGACGCTGCGCGAAGTCATCCCCGGCCGCTTGGTCGAAATTGGGCCATACGAAATTGAATTCATTTCCGTAACGCACAGCACTCTGGATTGCGTGGCGCTCGCGATTCGCACGCCTCTCGGCGTGATTATCCACACGGGAGACTTCAAGATCGATCAAACGCCAGTCGATGGTGCGCCTTTTGACTTGCACGCTCTTGCAAAGTACGGCCGCGAAGGCGTGCTGGCGCTTTTTAGCGATTCCACCAACGTCGAGCGCCCGGGCTTCACTCCATCGGAGCGCGCTGTGGTGCCGCGCATCGAAGAGTTGTGCCGCTCAGCGCCGCGTCGCGTGATTCTGTCGTGTTTTGCGTCGTCGATTCACCGAATCCAGCAGGTGATTGACATTGCCGTGCGCATCAACCGCAAGGTGGCCTTTGTTGGGCGCAGCATGATCGACAACGTCGAGATTGCGCACTCGCTGGACCTGTTGCGTATCCCCGACGGCATGGTCGTGAGGCCACAGGATATTCGCGGCTTCGATCCCAAGCGGCTGGTGATTCTGGCTAGCGGCAGCCAAGCCGAGCCGATGTCCTCACTTTCTCGCATCGCCGTAGATAATCACCGCCACGTCTCGGTGGACGAAAACGACACTGTGATTCTCTCCGCGCGCATCATTCCCGGCAATGAGCGGCCTATTTTCCGCATGCTTGATCACATGTTCCGCCGGCGCGCTCTGGTGTATTACGACAATTCCGGAGGAGTGATTCACGTTTCCGGCCACGCCAGCCAAGAAGAACAGAAATTGCTCCTGCAACTCGTGAAGCCGAAATACTTCATCCCTGTCCACGGGGAGTATCGTCATCTTTTCCGTCACGCAGCGCTGGCGCATCAACTCGGCGCCGTCTCCGAGGAAATCTTTTTACTTGAGGACGGACAAGCCATCGAATTTACAGAAGATGGAGCCAAGCGGCGTGATCCGGTTGCGGCGGGACGAGTGCTCGTTGATTCCGGTTCTTTGGAAGAGATCGAAGAAGTCGTCATCCGCGACAGAAAACATCTTTCAGAAGACGGAGTAGTCGTTCCCATCATCGCCATTGACAAGCACACGGGGAAACTCGAATCGCAGCCGGAAATCGTCACGCGCGGGGTAATGAGCGAGAACGGCCAGGAGCTTCTGGTCGGTGCGCGCGAGGTCCTAATGAAAACCGTTGCGGAATCGAACTCCGAAGAAAATTCGGACTGGGGTGTCATCAAAGAAAAAATCCGCGTGGACCTTAAGCGCTATATTAACAAGCAAACTTCCAAGCGGCCCCTCATCCTTCCAGTGATTCTCGAAGTGTAATCGACCGGGCTATCGATGACAGAAACGACTTCTCCAATCCTGCCTCGCGCTTCCGGTCCCGGTGGCGCTACCTTTGTTTTTATCCTGGTCATGGTGGCGTTCGATATGCTGGCGTTCGGCATCATCGCGCCGGTGCTGCCGGATCTCATTCGTCAATTTGAGGGTGGAGACTTTGGCCGCGCGTCGGATCTCACCGGGTACCTCCTGTTGGTCTGGAACGTGATGCAGTTCCTTTTTTCGCCGATTCTGGGCGCGTGGTCCGACCGCTTTGGCCGCCGCCCCATCATTCTTCTCTCCTGCTTCGGGCTGGGCATCGACTACATCGTGATGGCTTGGGCTCCAACGCTCCGATGGCTGTTTGTTGGCCGCATCATCTCCGGCATAACGGCCTCCAACATTTCGACCGCGTATGCCTATGTTACGGACGTCACTCCGCCGGAAAAGCGTGCCAAGCCCTTTGGGTACATCAGTGCCGCTTTTGGGCTTGGCTTCATCATTGGGCCAGCGGTCGGCGGTTATCTCAGTAACTCCGATCTTCGCGCCCCGTTCTGGGCCGCGGCCGCGCTCAGCCTGGTCAATTCTCTTTATGGCTTCTTCGTGCTTCCCGAATCTTTGCCACGCGAGCGGCGCGCCAAATCCGCGTGGCACATGGCGAACCCCCTCGGCGCATTGACCTTGCTCCGCTCGCATGCGCAGCTGGCGGGCCTGTCAATCGTGGTTACGCTGTATTACCTCGCGCACAACTCTCTTCCCTCAGTGTGGGCCCTGTACACCGAAAGACGCTATGCCTGGAGCCGGGGTGACGTTGGCCTTTCGCTGGCCGTCGTGGGAGTTTGCGCGTCCATCATTTCCGGCATGCTGGTCGGGCCGTTCGTGAAGCGCTTTGGAGAACGCCGCAGCGTCCTTTTCGGCCTGCTTTGCGGCACACTGGGCTTTGCGGGTTTCGCTTTGGCGGTTAAGGGATGGATGCTGTACGCGGTGATTCCCTTTATTGCGCTTTGGGGCATCGCAGCGCCGGCGATCCAATCGCTGATGTCGCGCCGCGTAGATTCCTCTTCGCAGGGAAAGTTGCAAGGAGCCATTAACTCTTTACGCGCCATCACCGGAATGGCCGGGCCCGTCCTTTTTACACAAGTATTTGCCTTTGCAATTTCGCCTCGCACGAAAATGCACCTGCCAGGAGCCCCCTACTACCTCGCTGCCGTGTTATTGCTCTCGAGCCTGTTTCTGGCGGTTTACGTGACCAGGCCGCAGGTCGAAAAAGTGCTCCACAACAGCAGCCCACCCCCTCCTTCGATCCATCCGATTGAATCTGGCACAACGCTTGCGCCTGAAGCCGCGCCTATTGAAACGCAGCGCGGTAAAAGGGGATAATCTCCGGCAACCGAAGCAGGGGATGGGGTAAACAAGACCTTTCGTTGAAAACTGGGTTTCTCCGAATGCCAGTGACTGGAGGAGTTCCGTGAACGAAGCCAAACCGGAGAACAAAAAGAGGGCCCCTGGTAATCCCGAGGGCCGGCGGCACATACCGGAGCCTTCTCGAGAACTCTGTTTGTGCGGCCACCGCGCCACGGTCCACGCCGCCTACCGGTACGCCTGCCAGGCACCAGGAGAACGCAAAGGCTTCTGTGAGTGCATGCGATTCATCGCGCGAAGCTCTCCTGTAGGCAAAAGACTGCGCACCATCGAGCGCGAGAAGGCCGTTCCCGCCGGCAAGCCAGAATAAACAAGATCGATCTCTCGCTCTGCCGATTGTAAAGACCGCATTTCGAAAGAAACCTGCCCTTCCTCCTAATTTGGGACGCATTTGAACCCATATACCACCCACTGAAATCAGCGGCATCCTCGCCCCGACGCAGCAGCCTTTGGTGATTCAACGCAAAAAGGGTTTCTCTGTATCCAAAAACTCTATTGGAAGAAGTCGGCCAGATGAAGTGCAAACTTTGTGGTGTGCCTGCGAATGCGAAGGGAAAGACGCGACTCGATGGCACCGTCTCTTGCTTGCCTGTCACCGCCGGTATAGGCTTTTCGCCTTCTAAGGGCGTTCGCTGAAAGCGACGGTGAAAAGATGACCGGCCGGATAATCAATGCCAGGACGAAGCGTGTGCGTCTGTTCGCCGGAATCGTCGGCGTCGCGGCTCTTTTCGCGGGCGGTTCTGGAATGGCGCAAACATCACTAGACTCGGCCCTCGCAAAACGGCGCGCGGCTCACCTGCGGTATGGAATTAACTTGAGCGAGTGGTTCGCGCAAGTCTATGACCAGAAGGGCTACACCAAGGAGCACTTCGAGACGTGGACCACCGCGCAGGATATCGGCCTGATCAAGGCGATGAATTTCGATCACGTGCGGCTCAGTGTGAATCCGCAGCCGATGTTTCGCCGCAAGCAAGCCGACCAGATTCCCGATGACTACCTGGGCTATCTCGATGCCGCCGTAAGAATGATTCTGGACCAAGGCCTGGCGGTCATTATTGACATTCATCCGGACTCGGATTTCAAAGAAAAACTAGCAAGCGACAATGAGTTTGTGGAGCAGTTCGCGGACTACTGGCGGGCGCTTGCGAGGCATTACTCCTCGTGGAACCCGGACTTGGTTTTCTTCGAGATACTGAACGAGCCGGAATTTAAGGATCGCTACCGCTGGGAAGGCGTGCAATCGAAACTCGCGGTGGCCATTCGTGAAGGCGCTCCCGCTCAGACCATCATCGTCGCGGGGGCCAACTGGTCCGCCGACAATGAGCTACTTTTCATCGAGCCGTTGCGCGACCCGAACATCATCTACAACTTTCATTTTTATGATCCGCACGTATTCACACATCAAGGCGCGAACTGGAGCACGAACTATGTGCACTACTTGAAGGGCTTGCCCTATCCCTCGACCCCCGAAAACGTGCAGCAAGCCGCTGCGCTCGTTCCCGATGCCATCAATCGCCTCTCGGTGATCCACTACGGAATGGACCACTGGAACGCAGCTCGAATTGACGAGGAGATTGCGCAAATTGCCGCGTGGGGCAAGCGTTGGAACCTGCCGCTAACCTGCAACGAATTCGGCGTTTACCGCAAAATGGCCTCACCCAAGGATCGAGCGGCATGGATTTCTGACGCGCGAACCACCCTCGAAAAGTACAACATCGGCTGGACCATGTGGGACTACAGCGGTGGATTTGGGGTGGTGGTCAAGCAGGAAGGCCAGGCCGTGCCAGACGAGGTGACCGTGAGGGCGCTGGGGCGCACGATGCCGCCAGGTCAGCCGCAGAAGTAGGGGGCGAATACCGGCCTGACCTCGTTCATGGCCCTCCAAAACCCTGCAAACGGGTGTTCTGGACTACAATCCCGCCATGCCGCCCACGCTCCGCTCGTACGACCCGCACGACTTCGCAACTCTATACAAGCTGGATCAGGCGTGTTTCCCTGCGGGAATTTCCTATTCGAAGACCACACTCCGCTATTTTCTAACGCTGCCTTCCGCAGACTGCACGATCGCAGAAGACGCCGGACGCATCGTCGGTTTTGTTGTGAGTGAGGAGAATCCGCCACTCGCGCACATCATCACGCTGGATGTTGATTCTAAGCACCGCAGGCACGGCGTTGGGACGCTGTTGCTAGAAACGCAGGAAGCGAATCTCGCGTCGCGCGGCGTCCGTTCCATCTTGCTGGAAACCGCAAGTGATAATGAACCTGCCGTTGCCTTCTGGCAGACCCGCGGCTATCGTATCGAGGCCACTTTAAAGCGCTACTATCTCGGCCGCATTGACGCTTTCGAAATGCGGAAAATCTTGCCGGGCACGCTCAAAGCACAGCCGGCAAAAAAGGAAAAGTAACTTCCATGCCCATCTATCAGGCGATCATCCTGGCGCTGGTGCAAGCCTTGACAGAGTTTCTGCCCGTCAGCAGCACCGCGCATTTGATTATTTTTCCATGGTTTGCCGGATGGCAGGATCCCGGGTTGGCCTTTGATGTGGCGCTGCATGCGGGAACCCTTCTCGCTCTGGTTCTGTACTTTTTCAAGGATTGGCTGACCTTGCTCTTGTGTGGATTGGGAATGAACTATCCGGCAGCGGCGCCCGTCGAGGAGACTGCCCAAAACCGAAAGATGTTTTGGTTTTTGGTGATCGGAACGATTCCAGCCGGAGTGGCGGGAATGCTCTTCCATCACGCCATAGAAGAGAAGCTACGCCAGCCGAAGATCATCGGCGTTTCGCTGGTATTGATTGCGCTGCTAATGTGGTGGGCGGATTCCAAGAAAGACCTTACGCGCAAGGAATCGGAATCCAACCTGGGCGACGCGCTGACGATCGGCACCGCGCAGGCGCTGGCGTTGTGGCCGGGAGTTTCGCGGTCCGGAATCACCATTACCACGGGACTGTTCCGACGCCTGACTCGCGCGGCGGCGACGCGATTTTCGTTCATCTTGTCGGTCCCGGCCATCGCGGGGGCGGTGGTGATGGAGCTGCCAAAGCTCTTCAAGATGCACAAAGCTGGCGGACTGGATTTGCCGCTTTCGACGCTGGCGATCAGCGTGCTCGTTTCCGGCATCGCGGGCTATTTTGTCATTGCGTTTTTCCTCCGTTACCTGCAGACACGGACATTGAAAGTATTTGTTGTCTACCGGCTGGTGTTTGGTATCATCATCCTGGTTTCGGCGTTCCTCCAGGCGGGATTGCGATAGCGCCAGCACCCGCCGCCGCACTCAGCCTTCCCCAGAAGCTGAGGAGAATCTTCGTGCGCTTTCTGACTCCGACTCAAAACAAGCGACTGAACGAGTTGGTCGGCTTTTTGTGCATCTCGATTGCGGTTCTAATCGCGCTTGCGCTGCTTTCCTATTCCCCAGGCGATGCGTCCTTCAACGTCAGTGCGCAGCCCCGCGACGGCGGCGTAACCAACGACTGGATGGGCCCTGTTGGCGCGTATGGCTCCGACTTGTTGTTCCAAGTCTTTGGCTTCGCTGCATTTCTCTTGCCCGCAGCCATTTTGGTGCTCGGCTGGCGCTGGTGCCGCAGCCGGGCCACCGAATCGCAATTTGCGACACTCGCTGGCTATTCCCTGTTACTGGTTTCATTGCCCGCCTTGCTTGCGCTGTTTCCCTTCCCTTCCGTGCGCGGTGCCATTCCCGCGGGTGGTATTGTGGGCTCATTGATTTCCAGCGAGCTTCTTGCTGGCTTTAACTTCTGGGGAGCGCTCCTTGTTGCCGTAGCGCTTTTCTTCACCTCGCTGTTTATGACCACACGCTTCTCTTTCTCCGGCGCGCATGCCTGGGCCAACGGTCCTCACGGACCTATAGGAGCCGTAGAAAAGTTAGGGCTCCTGCAAAAAGCTCAGGCGCGCTGGCACGACTGGCGCGAGCGCCGCGAGCAGGAGCAGAATCGCCGTCGTGTCGAGGAATCGCGCCTTTCCGGCCGCAAGCCTGTGCCTCCGCAGGCGATCTCCAAGACAGCCCTTCTCGAAGCAAGTAGTACCGCAGCCGACGAAGCCGAGGAGGATGAAGCTGAGGAGAAAAAGAAGAAGCCGAGCGTTGTGAAGGCGCCCATTTTCGTTTTTCACAAGGACACGGAACAACCGGCGGCCAAGAAGGGCGATCCCAAAATTGCCAAGGACAATCCGAATTACAAGCTTCCGCCTCCTTCGTTATTGCGCGAAGGTGAGCGCAGCCACAAGCTCGATGAAGAAGAGCTGAAGCAGCGCGCGCGAGCCATTGAAGCAAAGTGTCTCGAATTCGACGTGCAAGGGCGCGTCACGCAAATCAATCCCGGCCCCGTGGTCACCACGTTTGAATTCAAGCCGGAAGCCGGCATCAAGTACAGCCGCATCATCGGCCTCACCGAAGACTTGTGCCTGGCGCTGCAAGCCGAATCCATCCTCATCGAGCGTATTCCCGGCAAATCCACTATCGGCATAGAGGTGCCGAACGACAAGCGTCAAACTATCGCGCTACGGGAAATCATCGAGGCGACGGAGTTCATCCATTCGCCCAGCAAACTTACTCTCGCAATGGGCCGCGACCTGCACGGCCGCATTCGCGTAACCGAACTCGCCGCTATGCCGCACCTGCTCATCGCCGGCTCCACCGGAACGGGCAAGAGCGTCTTCATCAACTCGTTGATGATGTCCATCCTTTTCAAGGCCAGCCCCGACGACGTGAAAATGGTGCTGGTCGACCCCAAACGCCTCGAACTAAGCCTGTACGAAAATATTCCCCACTTGATCGCGCCCGTGGTCACCGACCCGAAGATCGCTTCAAACGTTCTGCGCAACGCCACCAAAGAAATGGAAAACCGACTGAAACTCCTCGCACAGCGCGGCGTTCGGAATATTGATCAATACAATCGCACCTTCAAGAAGGAGCAGTCGCTCTCGCTTTTTGAAAACGTCGAAGAGCCCCAGCATAAACCGCTTCCCTACCTCGTCATCGTCATCGACGAGTTGGCCGACTTGATGATGGTGGACACGAACAATGTGGAAGAGTCCATCACGCGCCTCGCGCAAATGGCGCGGGCCGTCGGCATTCATCTGATTCTTGCCACCCAGCGGCCGTCGGTGGACGTCATCACGGGCTTGATCAAGGCAAACTTCCCCGCCCGCATCTCTTTCCGTGTCGCCAGCAAAGTGGATTCACGCACAATTCTCGATTCGAATGGAGCCGAATCGCTCCTCGGCCGCGGCGATATGCTCTACCTGCCTGCCGGCTCGGCACGACTGCATCGCATTCATGGGCCGTTGGTCACGGAAGAAGAGATCAGCGAAGTCTGCGATTTCTGGCGCGACCAAGCAAAAGCAAAGTATCAAGAAGAACTCCTCGAAGCCCCGAAAGACGAAAACGGCAAACCCGTGGATGGCGCTGAAGGAGCTGATGCCGACGGTGGGGACGATGTGGACGACGACCTCTATCAGGATGCGATTCGCGTTGTTTGCGATGCCGGCCGCGCTTCCACTTCCACACTACAGCGCCGCTTGCGCATCGGCTATGGCCGCGCCGCGCGCCTGATTGACCTCATGGAAAAAGACGGTATCGTCGGCCCGCCCGACGGCACAAAACCTCGCGAAGTTCTGAAAAACCGCAACTGGATGAAAGAATTCGATGAATCTCAGCAATAGTTGGCTCAAAAGCAGCCTTATCAGGATTCCGTTGTTCGCAGTGTTGGTCTATGCATATTTTTGCGCTCCAGTCTCGCTGGAACACCAGGCATTCGTTCAGACCGCGCCTGCCGCCGCGCCCAACAATTTGCCTGCTGGTCCGCCTCGTGTTGTGCACGTTTTCGTCGCGCTTGCCGATAACCAGCACCAGGGCATCGTCCCGGTTCCCGCTGCATTGGGAAATGGAGACGATCCCGCGCGCAATTTGTATTGGGGGGCTGCCTTTGGCGTTCGTACATTCTTCAAGAGGAGCGCCGAGTGGAAAGAGGTTTCTTCGGCGCCAAAACCAAGGCCGTACATCCTCGAAAGAAGCATTTTCGAGCATCGTGCCGCCAGAACGATCCTTATTGCCGACGCGTATGAAGGCAAGGAAATCAAACAGGCCCTAACCGATTTCTTCAATGCCGCTGCGGGCCTGAAATCCGAAACCATCTCCTTGCCTTCGGCCCCGGGCGCTACCTCCGAAAGCCTCCCACCTTCCGCGGACTTGGTGGTTTATGTTGGGCATAATGGCCTGATGGATTTCCCTTTACCGCTGGAATTCCAGAATCCTGCGGACACAAACCGCTCGGCCATCATGCTAGCTTGCGCGAGTAAGTCCTTTTTCAAGGACGTCTTTCGCAAAACAGGCGCGCAACCCCTCCTTTGGACCACTGGCTTGATGGCTCCCGAGGCGTACACGCTGAAGGCTGCGCTCGATGGTTGGATTCTGGACGAATCCAAAGAGCAAATCCGGCAGCGCGCGGCAGAAGCGTACTCCAAATACCAGAAATGCAGCCTTGCAGCAGCCCAGGGTCTTTTTTCCAATTCCTGGTAACGCCTAAGAATTCAAATGCCGCTGCCATGCTAGTATCCATCCGCCGATGCTCCGCCGCGTTCATCTCGTCGTTGGAATTTCCGCGATCGTCGCGTTCGTGCTGAGCGGCCAGTTGCTGGGCCGCCATCATCCCCGCATGGACGAGTTGCCTGCGGAAATTCGCATGATGTACGTCTCGCGGCACATTTATTTACTCGCCGCAGCGCTCGTCAACACTGTGCTTGGCCTCTACCTTCAACTTCAGTCCTCCAACTGGCGGAGCGTATTACAAATCCTTGGTTCCGTTCTCATACTGACTTCTGTTCTTTCGTT
>Ga0126370_10000305_pt1 | contig 19304 bp, 9 predicted proteins | sample PanSoiMetaPlot_3_FD_92586 | JGI IMG/M metagenome (GOLD analysis project Ga0126370, IMG submission 92586) | Tropical forest soil microbial communities from Panama - MetaG Plot_3 | ecosystem: Environmental > Terrestrial > Soil > Tropical forest > Bulk soil | place: Panama | collected 2016-02-17 | reverse complement strand
TCTTCCCGGCGAGTCTGAAGTTCACGCACTTCTGGCTCTGATGGAACTCAATGCGTCGCGCACTACGGCGCGCCGGGGAAGCAATGGTGAGGCGGTCTTGTTGCCGGACCAGGACCGCTCTTTGTGGAACCACGCGCAGATTCAGCGGGGAATGACCTCGCTCGAACACGCGCAAAGGTTAGGCGGTGAAGTCAAATACTATGCTTTGCAGGCAGCGATTGCTGCATGTCACATGCGAGCTCGCACAGCCGAAGAGACTGACTGGGAACGGATCGTTCTTCTCTACGACGCTCTGATGCAAACCGCGCCATCTCCCATCGTGGCACTGAATCGAGCAGTCGCTTTGGGTATGGCGCAGGGCCCGGCTGCTGGGCTTGATGCAGTCGATGCCATAGCCACGCCCGCTGCTGACTCTGCGCTGGCTGGCTATCATCTGCTTCACGGTGTTCGCGGAGACCTGCTTATGAAGCTGGGCAGGTTCACCGAGGCGAGTGAGGAAATCCAACGCGCAACCAAGATGACGAAAAATTTACGGGAACAGCAATTGCTGACGGAAAAGTTAAAGCAGATTGAGAAGGCGGCCTCATCAGCATAGGTGCGGATCAGTCCCGTGAAACGCGCGGGTGGGTACGATCATGCGATTCGTGAGTTCATCGAATGGTCTTGTTCTGAACCACGACTGGCGTTCAACAAAACTGTGGTGACTCGGTATCGGATCGCTCTGGAGCAAAAGCATTACGCTCCTTCCACCATAAATCTGAGGCTGGCCGGTCCGGCGACTGGCCTACGAAGCGTCCGACAGCGGGCTACTAAGCCCCGACTTGGCCGCCGAATCCGGCGTGTCAAAGGAGTCCGCCGCCTCGGAGTTAGGATCGGGAACTGGCTCACCGCCGAAGAAAGCCGGCGTCTGCTGTCGGAACGAGAACAGGCAAATTGTTCAATCATCAGCCCCTCGAAGATACTGCGGATTTCAATTACAACAACGGCCAATGGCCCGAGCGATTGCGAGGCGCTGAGGTCTCTAGGCGGTGGTTCGAAGTTTTTGGTACTCGCCCATCTTTGGGCCGCGTTTTCACCCCCGCCGAAGACCAACCCAACGCCAATTATGAAGTGGTTCTTGCCTATGACACATGGCGGCGGCTCTTCGGCAGTGATAAGAACATTGTTGGACGGACAATCCGCTTGAACGAAAGAGACTATCGAATCATTGGAGTCATGGGGGAAGGATTCAAGTGGCCTAACCCAGAGGCGGACTTGCGGACTCCGCTGGGCCTTGCGCCGGGCGAAAGCACCACGCCGCTGGCCGTTGAAGCTGTCGAGTTTCGTAACAGTCTCGGTACGCAAATTAGAGGAAGAAGTCCCTTACCTGCGACACTGGGTCTACCCAGATTTGTGATTCAGGAATGTAAGTTATCACCCGGTTTGTTATCTCTTAAACAGGTAAGACGAGCATGGTATAGCCGCACCCACTGTGAAGAGAATCCTGAATGTCAGATCGAATGATGTTTAGCGCAGCAACAGCTTGCAGTCGACTAAACAAATGCAGCCAAATGTAGGAGCGCGCCCTCTTGCTGTTCGTTCAAGAGGTTCCTGCGCTTCATTTCGGCCAGGTTAATCAGCTACCGTATCGCTGGGTTCGAGAATCGGCACCACGTGTTGCTGACTGACCGTTCTGGAACTCAAAACCAAGCATCCGGAAGCAACGTAGGCGAGGGCGACCAGGCCGAAGCTGGCAGCCAGTGAATGGGTGCGATCGTTGAGATATCCGATCATGTAAGGTCCGGCGAAACCACCGAGTTGCCCGACCGAATTGATGAGCCCGAACGTGGCCGCCGCCGCCGACTCACTGAGCAGCAGGGTCGGTATCGACCAGAAGCACGGATAGAAACCGGCGTACAAAGCACTGCCGAGCAACAATAGAGGAACCGAGTACCATATCCGGTCATGGGCGATCATCAATAACCCATACATGAATCCCGACGCCATAATTGGAATTGCAGCGTGCCAACGTCTTTCCAGCGTCTTGTCGGCATGCCAACCGTTGAAAAGGGTTATCGCAAGACCGATGAAGCCTGAAAAAATCAGCAGAGAAGTCACGGTGTAGGTAGAAAATCCGGTAAGGCGCTTGAGAAACGTGGGAACCCAGTAGATGTTGCCGAGTATTCCCGAGAGTGCCAGGAACCAGGCAGCAGTCAACAAAACTACGCGCCGATCGCAAAAGGCCTCCAAGATGCTGTGGTCCCGGATCTTTTTCTTTGCGAGGAGCTCGGCTTGGAGTTCTTCTATGAGCCAATCCCGTTCAGCCGTAGTCAGCCAGCTGGCTTGCCAAGGCCGGTCAGTGAGGTAAACGAGAGTTGCAATGCCCAACACGATCGCCGGAATGCCTTCCACAATGAAGAGCCAGCGCCACCCCGACAGCCCGGACCAATTGGCACCCAGGAGCCACCCGGCAATCGGGGCGCCGACCATTGAGGACACGGGCACTGCGGCATACAAACACGCGATCGCCCGACTGCGGTCACGAAGGCAAAACCAGTGCGTCAGGTAGACAATCATTCCGGGGAAAAAGCTTGCTTCTGCCAGTCCAAGCAGGAAGCGTGCCGCATAGAACTGTCTGGGGGTGTGCACAAAGCCAGTCAGGATCGTGATCGCTCCCCAGGAAATCATGATTCGTGCAATCCATTTCTTGGCGCTCCAGCGTTCGACAATGAGAGCTCCCGGTATTTCGAACAAAACGTAGGTGATGTAGAACACACCCACGCCAAAGCCGTAAACTCGGTCGCTAAAGCCGAGGTCTGCGCTCATCTTAAGGTTTGCAAAAGAAACATTGACACGGTCAATGTAATTGACCACATAAAGGAGAAAGACGAAGGGCAGCAGTCGGTAAGCGATTCGCCGTCGTGCCCGTTCCGCCACGCCGTTCCGTCCGGCATTCATCCCACACACCTTGGAGTACAGAGAAACCCGAGCCTGAGACTCTATCTCAATTTGCGTGAAAGGTACAGAAATCGAGATTGCTGCGCTGCTCTCGAAAGCGAAGCCGAGCTGAAGATTGCGCGCAATATGCGACAGCCGTTTGCGCCGAGGAACCAGTTTTCAGAAGGCATCGGAATGACACGAGTCGTTACTATGAATTGAAATGAAACAGCAGGATGGTTCTACGTCAAGGACGATGATCTCAAAGGCTCTTCGATTCCGTGTCAGGCATCCTACCTTGAGCAATCGTAAAGCTCGTCGAGAACAGGTCAAGTCACGGACGAGGTTTGCGGCGGCAGCCCGTAGCCGCGCAGCCAGCAGCCATTGCCTTTCCGCTTAGACCAAAGCTCGGTTACGATAAGTAAAAGGCACTCGAAAGGTAGCTAGTGTGACGATAGGAGGAGTAGTGTGGCGAGGAAGCGGGGTAACAGCCGCGCTCTTGCTTTTGGGCTTCACTCCCACAATTGCGGGACAGAATACGGCTTCCGCGGAACGGCAATATTCCACCTCGAGGCGAGCAGATTCATCTGAGGCGTCCAAGTTGCTTGCGGACGCCCGAACGGCGATGGAACAGGGCGAACCGAACCGGGCGATTCGAATACTTTCAGATTATCTCCGAACCCATCCCAACCATACTTCGGTACGAATTGCGCTCGGGCAAGCGTACGTTGTCGTAGGACAGAAACCGGAAGCGCAGTCCGAGTACCAGAGAGTTCTCGAGGACGCCCCAGGCAACGTCACTGCGCTCGCATCGCTCGGCGACATTTATTTCGAACAGGGCGAACTTGATAAGGCCGAGGCAATGCTGGGCCGGGCGGCAAAGCTCGACGGCACAAATCCTCGGCTTCGCATGCAATGGGCCCTCGTGCTCGCGCGTCTCCACAAATATCGGGCGGCCGAGAACGCTTTATCTCACTTAACTCCGCCGACGGCTCCGGAAGAACGAGTTAGGTTTTATCGACTGCGGGCCTCGGTCGCGTCGGGCTTGGGAAACAATCGCTCAGCCGCGTCGGAAATGGAGAGAGCCCTAGCCCTCGAACCGCAGGATAGCGGTCTCATCATGGCAACGGCGGCGGCAGAATTGCAATCGGCGAAATGGGATCGTGCCGCCGGATTAGCAGGGCCCCTCTACTCCCAAACCCGCGATCCCGAAGCCGGCACGCTTCTTCTAGAAGCACAAATAGGAATGCATGAGGATTTCCATAAGACCTTGCAATCCTTGCACGCTGGCGAATTCGAACCCGCTGAAGAGTTGGCGCTGCGCCAGCGCCTGGCAGAGATCCTCATCACACACGGGGAGTACTCCTCGTCGATCGAAGAGCTAATAAGGGCAGTCGAGCTCGACCCCAATCGAGGCGATCTGACATTTAACCTGGCTCTCGCCGAGTTCAAGGCAGGGCGTTTGGCTGATGCGCTACACAGCGCAGAAGGGTGTCGAGCTTTTCACGACAGTGCCGACTTGGAAGATCTGCTCGGCGACATTCAGGAAGCACGTGGCGACAATCTGGCCGCTGTGCGGAGCTATCAGGCGGCAATTGCTCTCGCACCGAACGACGAGAACTATCGCCTGTCACTAGCGGTGGAATTCATTCGGCACAACAACTTTGATGCCGCGCGGGTGGTGCTTAAGCAGGCCGAAGAGTTGTGGCCGAAATCCTGGCGAGTACAGCTGGCCAACGGAATGGTGGAGTACTTCGCAGGAAGTTACGAGGAAGCCAGTCGAATTCTAATACGCGCTGCGGACCTGGCTCGGGAACCCGAGGCCGCTCTCGGATATCTGGGAGAAATTCAGATGGATCAGGCCTCGCCTCCAACTGCCGCTGTCATTGCGCAACTCTGCGGCTATGCGGATCAGCATTCCAAAGATGGCAAGTTCCAGTACTATTGCGGAGGGTTGCAGTTTCGAAGAGATTACGGTTCGGGGGACAAGACCCATGCCAATGAGATTGTGCGCAGGCTGCGCCTGGCGGCAAATAGGGAAACCCGCGATCCTGCGCCCCATTGCCAGCTTGGCAAGGTTTATCGATGGCTAGACGAGTGGCCTGAGGCGCGCGCGGAATCCGAGAGTTGTGTGCGCATGGATCCCGATTCCGCAGACGGACACTATCGCATGGCACAGATATATCAGCACCTCGGAGAATCAGAACGGTCGCGGCAGGAGATGGCCCTTTATAAAGCTGCCTCCCAACGGATGGCAGAGGAAAACCTCCGCCGAGATCAGACCATGAAGACCTTTCTCTATACGATTCAAAAGCAAACACCGGGCTATCAGTGAATATGGCTCAGTGTCCCCTATTCATTTCAGCGTCCCTCGGTTCGGGGCAGGGACTTTTTTGTGATCTTCGCATTTAAGGGTCTCGATCCCGGAAGTTCGGGATTTTTCGCCAAGCTGATCATATTGGCGAAAAGGCGATAAGCGCCGGGAACGCCCTCGGGCATCTGGCGGTAAAACGCGTAAGCGTTGTAGATATAAATTCCTTTGCCGTATTTGGCGTAAAGCAGCCCACCTTTCTGCGGGTCTTGACCGGGATCGTTGGTTTCAAGCAGCGGCTGATAATGCACGTCCCAACTGGCGAGAAACTTAGACCCACGCTCCTCCACCCAGTCGTCGAAATCCTTACTATTTATCTTGTTGGGCCAGGTGAAGACTGGGTTACCGGGATCGAGAATGTCGACTTTGGAGTGTTCATCCGTAACTTCTTCGGGGTTAGATCCCATCTGGTAAGGATAGGGACCATAATTGTGATCGTATTCCTGGGTGTTGTACTGCACGATCACCGTGCCACCGTTCCGGGCGTAATCCAAAATGCGCCCGTTGTAAATTTTCAAGTCTCCGCGCGCAGCGTAGGCGCGAACACCCAGAACAATCGCCTCGAATTTGGAAAGGTCTGCATTCGCCAAATCTCCAGCCGTCAAGAAGTGGACATTGATTCCGAGATTCACGAGTGACTGCGGTATGTCATCGCCGGCGCCCATGACATAACCCACGTTGAGGCCCGGGGCGACCTTTACGTTCACGCCCGTGGTGTGGTAGGTGGAAGCGCGATACAGGTTATACGGGCGCAGGTCCGAATAGCCGACCGTGTGATATCCCTGGCGATACTGCTGGCCGTTGTACGTCGCCACGGCGGTAATAGCGTAGGGCTTCTCTTCCAGCCGGGCCGGCGTTACATGGAAGCTGAGCGTCTCGTCGTCGCCGTCCTTAGCCGTTGAAAAGTGCTGTTCAGTCCCTTTCCAGCCTTTCGGCAAGTCCAGTGTTACCGTTCCCTGTGCGGGACCCTTTACATTACTGTGCACTGTAACGCTCAGATCGAAGGTTTTCGCGCTTAAAGGAACAATGCCCGCTTGCGGTGCAATGGAAACAGAAATGGCGGGACCAACAATCAGCGGTTGGACCACGATTCCAGCACCGGTGACCCGGGTTAGCGACTGAACGACCTGAGAAACTTCGAAAGGTACTCCCTGAAGTGAAAAGCGCAGTCTGCTGGACAGAGGATAAGGAGCGACGGGCAGAGCAAGATACTTTGCCTCCTGAATATCGTAATAGGGTTGCTCGATATCGGGGCGCGAGAAATATGGCCCTGTAAATCCTGCGTTAGGCGCAGCGTGTACCGTGAAGCGCACATCCACAGACTGGTTGCCCGTGAGGGTCCCCCCTGTTTGCTGGGCGGGATCGATGGTCCATGCTTCGCCCTCGGGTGTATCCAGAACTGCCTTCTCCAGCTGCACGGGAATATCGGTCGGATTCGTGGCATGAACTTTCACCCAGAATGTCTGTCCTGGTATTGCTACCTGAAAAGTCTCCGGGTTGCGAAAGAAGCGCGCGAAGGGTCCAGTCGGCTCTTTTTCTGGAGCAACCGTGGCCAGGACAGAAATACCCAGAGACTCAGTCAGGGCATCCTCGAATTGCCCCAGCTTTATGTTGAGCTCGTGCGTGACGTCGTATTTCGAGTCGGCACTCAGATCGCTGGCCGAAACTTCCTCGATCAGATCATGGGTGGCTTTGAGCCCTTGGGCCAGTATGGACGCAATCGTCTCCGGATGTTGTGCAGAGAAGCCGTTCATAGCCTTTTCCACAAGCGCATTGATATTGGACAAACCATCTTTCAGAAAAGTGACGTTGCCACCTTGCGCCAGAGTGGCGATGCCAGGCAGTGAAACATCGATTCCATCAAAAAATGTAGCTTCTTTTTCGGACGCTGGAACCAGAGAAGCGAAGCGATGATAAGGAGCGGGTTCTGCCCCAGCTTCCGACAACCCGGTGCCGCCATTTTGTGATCTCTGATGGCCGAGTCCGAGGCTCGAAACCTGAGCGTAAGTCAAACCCAGCAGCGGGTTGTACTCCCCTTCAGGAATTTCCACCGATGCGGAGAGCGCCCCTTTGACCACGGTATCATCGGTATAATTGCGAAACTCTGCCGGATAATACTTTCCGTCGGCATAATCGAAGATTCCTTTTTCCGTGACCGGAACGAACGGAACGCGAGCGTAATCCTTAAGGGGTTTCCAGGGACGAAGTCCTTCCTTCCGCTGTTCTGGAAACATGGCCGGATCGCCGGCAGCTTTGAAGGCTTCTTGTGCCATTCGGCCAGCCACTTGGTGGTTACCGTGGCCGTCCGTGCGGCCGCCGACAAAAACGGATGTGATGACCAGTGGACGCGTTTCGCGGACGACACGAACTACATCGGCCAGGACGCGGTCTCGTCCCCATTGTCCTAGCGCTTCATCCTGAGTTTTGGAGAAGCCGTAATCGCACACGCGTGTCCAGAACTGTTCAGCGTCATAATAGCGGTCGGCAGCGAGAAGTTCTTGCGTGCGTACCAGTCCAAGCGCGTCAAAGTAGTCGGAGGACATTACGTTAGCACCACCTTCGCCGCGGTTCAGAGTCAGCAGTGTCACCTTTGCCCCTCGGCCGCGCGACTCGTAGGTCAGCATGCCACCGTCTTCATCATCCGGATGAGCCGTTACCATCAAAAGGCTGGCGCGAGTGTGGAGTTTTTGCAAACTCTGCCACAGAGCTCGGGCGCCGCTGTCAAACAGCAGTGGTTCGGCATTGACCGCCGCATTCCCGGCGATTGTCCGCGATTCGGGCTCGAGGTCGGCGGGCCGAAATAGAACCAAAAATATAACGAGGCCAAGCAACACGGGGACGAGCTTCTTCGATTGTGACGCCATGGTTGCTGTTCTCCTTTTCTCCACCAGAGCTTCTTTAATGAACGGAAATTCTACGTTTCGAAAGAGGGTTGTCAACGAAAAATACCAAAACGTTTTGGTATCTGAATGGGTACAGGCTTCGCAAAAATCTATGCTTTTTGGAAACGGAAAATTGGCGCCCGCTAACAGCGCCAAAGCAAAATAGGCTTGACAAACGTCAATAGCAAGTGCTACATCTCAGCGCACCTTTACCCGAATCGTTTCGGCACGGGGCGGGAAACAAAACATGGGGAATCTGTCGACCTGCAAAAGTGGAGGTTCGAATGGATCACGTCGTGCGGATTGGGTCGTTGCCTAAGTGGGCGGCGTGGTTGTTGGTCATCGGGGTGAGCGCTTTTCCGGCTTTCGCCCAAATAGATCGCGGGGCAATCGTAGGCACAGTCGAGGATTCTTCCGGTGCAGTCGTGCCGCAGGCGACCGTTACCGTCACCAACAAAGCAACCGGTGTCGCGCTTGCAACTCCTGTCAACTCTGTAGGCGAATATCAGGTCTTGGCGCTTATTCCTGGCACCTATACGGTCAGAGTACAGGCCAAAGGTTTTGAGACGTCGGTTCGCGACGACATAGCCGTACATGTCCAAGACCGCCTTTCCCTGAACTTTAACTTGAAGGTCGGATCAATCAACGAACAGGTAGTAGTGACCGAGACCGAGCCCCTGCTACAGACGCAGACAGCCGATGTAGGAAGCGTTGTGGACACAAAGCGAGTCAACGATCTTCCCCTGAACGGCCGTCGCTATGCCGATCTGGCGCTGCTGGAGCCGGGTGTGCAAAAATTCTATGCCGCCAATAATCCTGCCCCAGACCGCTTTAGCGTCAACGGAAATCTAGAACTACAAAACAACTTTCTCTTGAACGGCATTGACAACAACTCCTGGTCGGAAAACCTGCAGGAATTCTCGGTCCAGGTGGTTCAACCCCCGCCCGATGCAGTACAAGAGTTTCGCGTCCAGACCAGAACCTACTCGGCGGAATTCGGCAATTCTGCAGGTGCGGTGATCAACGCAACCATCAAATCAGGCAGCAACGGGTACCATGGGAACCTCTTCGAATATCTGCGGAACGCTGTACTGAATGCAAACCTCTGGGTAAACGGCGCTACCCAACCAGCGACACCCAAAGGCGGTTTCAGGCAGAATCAATTTGGCGGGACATTTGGCGGCCCGATTTTTAAGGATAAGACATTCTTCTTTGGGGACCTCGAACGATTTACCAGCCGAGAATCGACCAGTGTCTCCTCTACGATTCCGACTCCGCTGATGAAGATGGGGAACTTCACGGAACTGCCATACTCGTTGACCAGTTCCGCGATCCCCGGCCAAGCGAGCTGCTATACGGGCAATATTCTCCAGTCGGGTTGTCTCGATCCTGTTGCCGGCAAGCTGATGGGATTGCTTCCCAATCCGAATATCGCTTCCCAGGTAGCGCTGGAAGGCGCTCCCGGGAGCTGGACTGGAGCGCCCAACTATGTCTTTGCCACATCTGTGCCGGACGACGTTTACTCGTTCGATGGACGAATTGATCACAGTCTCAACCGGACGAACAATCTGTTCGGAAGCTATAGCTATCGTCACGTCAGCCGTCAGGATCCCCCATGGACAGGTAATGGCGTCATTGGGAGCGGCAATTTCGCAACTCAATACCGTATCCACACGCAATCGCTGGCTCTGGGCTGGACGGACACGCTTTCGAACAGCACGGTTAACGATCTGCGCTTTGGGTTCAGTCGTGATTTCGCTCATAGTGATCCAATCGGCGCGCCATTGGGCACCTCTCAGGCATCGAGCCTCATTGGCTTGACGGGCATCCCCAATGGACCTGGAACGGCTGGTTTGCCTCCAATTGAAATCAACGGCTTACAGAGGATTGGAACTTCGCCCTGGCGGCCTCAATATCAGATTTCGCAAGCCTGGAACATTGTTGAGAACTTGAGCTGGCTAAAGGGCAGTCACAGCTTCAAATTCGGCTACCAATATCTCAAACGCTCCGACAACTTCCTCGATCTTCGGGCGCCGCAAGGTGAGTTGCAAACGAATGGAATCTATACAGCGGGTGGAGCTTTCGGCTTGCCGGACTTCCTGCTGGGTGATGTCGATGGCGTGCATTTCACCACGCCTCATGTAGTGCATTACTATCAGCCGGGCCACTCGTTCTACGCTCAGGACACCTGGAAAGCGACTCCTAATCTCACACTGACGTACGGTCTGCGCTATGAATTATTCGCGCCGATCAGGGACAGAAACAACAACACCACCAACTTCACGCCCGCCAATGGCGGCGGAATCGTCACCGCATCGCCCAATGCGTCCGGTTGGTATGACCGCGCTTTGATTCATCCCGATCTTAACGATTTCGCTCCGCGACTTGGCTTTGCATACCAGATGGCCAACCGCGTCGTATGGCGGGGTGGTTACGGTGTCTTCTACCAGCACAGCAACCGCATTGGCTCGGAGAGCCTGCTGCAGCTGAACCCACCCTTCCTTCTGGACTTGCAGCTTAACCAGCCACCTGGACCGACTACGGTGTTTCAACTGAAGGACGGCTTCCCCCTGAGTTCAATTACTTCCTCCGGCTTCGATTTGACTCAGATCCAACTTCGCGCTCAGGACCCGAACCAACGCTCAAGCTATGTCGAGCAGACGAGCTTAGGGGTGGAGGTTCAGGTAACTCCTGATACCGTGGCGTCTGCAAACTACGTGGGCAATTGGGGACGTAAGATGAATCGTCTTCGAGATGCCAACATGCCACAAGTAGTAGGTTTTGATAATGGCTGTCCGGTCTTGCAATATCCTTATGCGAACCTAAATACGATTTCCAGTATCGATACTTTCACCCCTTCCGGTTGCCAATCGAGTGGCCAGCACGCGTTTTTGGAGCTCGCTACCAACGACGGCAACACCGACTACAACGGACTGGAACTCTCTCTGCAACGAAGGATGTCCAAAGGCTTAAGTTATTCTCTGGGTTACACGTACAGCCGCGGGCTGGCCAATTTTGGCGATAACCTCACGGATCCGGACGGGGCGCTCCCGCAAAACACTTATAACTACGCTGCGGAAATGAGCAATTCCACTCTCGATATTCGCAACCGTTTTGTCGGGAATTTCATCTGGGATTTACCCTTCGGCCAAGGCAGGCATTTCCTTTCCCAACCCGGGCTTGTTAACCATGTACTCGGCGGCTGGCAACTGAATGGTATCGTTACTCTGCAAACGGGTAGTCCCTATAGCGTCACCGCGGCCAATGACGGGTTGTTGGGCTTTACCCATGCTGTCTATGCAAACTGCATTGGCGATCCATTTTCGGGAGCAACGACGGATCCTAGTTTGTACACAACTACGGGATTCCTCATTAACCCCGCGGCATTTTCGCAACCAGGTCCAGGACTGTTCGGCACCTGTGCTCCCCGCAAGTTTCACGGCCCCGGCATTCAGATGGTCGACTTAAGCATTTTCAAGGACTTCAAGTTCACGGAACGATGGTATCTGCAATTCCGTACGGAGTTCTTCAACGCCTTTAACCATCCGAATTTTGCCAACCCCAGCGCAAATATTTCCTCTTCAGGTTCGTTCGGGAAGGTTTCCAATACGCTGGCCCCCATACTGGGCACCGATTCAGGAGGTCCGGGCGATCCACGCGAAATTCAGTTCGCTCTGAAGCTGTATTTCTAAGGTGAGGCGCGGGAGCGGCAGGGCCACTCCCCGATGCCCAGTTGTACGCCAAGCGATCTCCTGGGAGCGTTTGCGGTTCCGAATCGTATACCAAGCACAATTGAGGTAGATGAAGGGGAACGTGTCAGCTCCGGGAAGGCATCTATGTCCGAATCCCACCACACAGGAGGTATGGAATCACTCGGTTCCAATCGCGCAGTGCGAATCCGGACTCTTGGTGGCGCTTAGGAGGGCGAGCCAATTGGGGGACCGTTAGTTTGACTGTGCACCGTTTTCTCACCGCGCAATATTGGCAAAGCGCGACGCGTGGTCAACGGGCGGTGCTAGTTATTCTGGGCTAGTCCAGCCACCGTGGACTGGGAGACGGACTTCACGAAATATCCGAGCGCAAGATCCAACGAAATGGGAAGCGGAGATATCAAGGGCAACACGGAATGGTGACAGGAGTTCTGTGGTGCGGACTGGGATAGAGGAGAGGAGAAGTCCGGAATGTCACACAAAATCGGAATCGTTGGGGCGGGAGGCATTGGCTCGATACATGCAGCCATTCTGGCAAAGGATAGCCGTGTACAGCTGCAGAGTTTTTTTGATCTCGAAGCGGGTCGCGCGCAGGCAATGGCAACGCGTTTTGGTGGATACGCCGCCCGCTCACTCGAGGAACTTCTTCAAGAATCAGATGCCGTATTCGTTTGCACTCCCAACACTACGCATGAGCAAGTAGCCACCAAAGTACTCGCGGCCGGCAAGCACGTGTTTTGCGAAAAGCCTTTCGCATTGAATCTTGATTCGGCCGCGCGGCTCCGCGACCGCGCCCAGGAGACTGGTGTGATCTATCAAGTGGGTCACAACCGCCGTTTTGCTCCCGTCTACAAGTTCTTGAAGCAGGCCATTGACAACCACGAACTTCAGCCGCTTTCGGTCCACGCCAAAATGAACCGAGGTGAACTGGTCAATCCCCCTTGGGTTTGGAAGGCAAACCTCACCGGAGGCTTTCTGTACGAAACCCCGGTTCACATGTTCGATTTAATGACTTTTTTCTTCGGAAAGGTTGAATGGGTTGAAGTCTCCGCGCGCGCTCACGAGCATGGCGAGTTTGACGATTTTTCTATCCTGCTGAACTTCCAATCGGGCTTGCAGGCAACCATGAAAACTTATGCACACGCCAGTTGGCACTTTCCGTTTGAACGGTTTGAGGTGTACGGAATGCACTCGACATACGAGACCTTTGAAATGGAAAGAATAACCTTCACCAAGGGGTTGGAATCTCTAACCACCACGCATGACTTCTCGCTAGCCTCCAAGCCTGAGAAATGGGGCTATATCGAGGAAGACCGGCTCTTCGTCGACGCTCTCGAAGGGAAATCACCGGCGCCGGTCACTGCCGATGACGGATACAATGTCGTGGAATTGATCGAATCGTGTTACCAGAGCGCCAAGGAAGATGCGCGTATTAACTGCGGCGTACTTGTCAGGAAATACTGAGGTGGACCGACCGTCGGGATTATTCACTTGCTATTCTGAGTGGGCCGTCGTAGAACCGGGGTTATCTGAGGCAAGAGGGCGGTCCCCTCAACCGAGAGCGTGCGTTTCAATCTGGATTATCTGAACAAAAGTAATCTCGAAAATCCAGCCGTACATAAGCACTTCAAAACAGACGAGTACATGGAAGTTTTTGATTTAGCGGGATAATCCTTCAGGCGGCTGGCAATTTCATTTGCGGCCCAAAGGCCTCGATATATTCCGCCAAGACTAGACGGGCGACCTCGGGCCGCGCAACCAGTGGATTCTTTGTCAAGGCCGCGAGGGCCGCGTCGCGCGAGTGTTCAACCGACGCGCGCACCGTCAAACGCTCGTACTGTTTTACGTCCAACAGCAGCGAGCGCACCACTTCCGGCGCGTGGCCCACCGAAGGCACTTCCACGCCGCTCGAGGAAACCTGACAGGGCAGCTCCACGGCATCATTGAAATCCAGATCTGCCAATGACTTGCGATTGCGAACGGTCAGCGGTATCAACCTGGGGCGTTCCGAATGCAAAGCTTGCAACACGACCAGTGCGATGCGCTCATAACCTGAAAATTCCGAGTACAGCTCCTGTCTCTGCTTGCGCCTTGTGCCGGCTGTCGCTTCAATACTGAAATACGAAGCATTTCGCTCGCGCAGGTAGTCTTCATAAATTTCAATCAGTTTTGCGTCGGATGCCGTTGCAAGGTTGGCGAACAACTTTTTGTTCAAGGCCGCGACTGCCTGGCCGCGTGATTTCCCATTGCGCTGCGTATTGTCATAGGCAACCTGAGGAAAGTAATAGAAGTAAAGGTACTCGGTCGGCAACAATCGAAGTTGTTGTATGAACTGGACAGGAAAAAGTTCGTGCCGGTAGCATTTGCGGATCAGTTCGGGTGAAGACAGAACTGCCGGCAACAGCTCCCTATTTTCGGCGTCCCGGATCGACCGCACCCAGCCAAGGTGATTCAGGCCGACATAATCAAATTTCAACTCAAACGGATTCAGTTCCAATGCCTTTGCGATCGACTCGAAGGTCTCCAGCGGGGTGTCGCACACACCCAAAATGCGAACTGCGGAATGGTTGAGAATCCCCTGAGAAATGATGCCAACCGGATTTGTAAAATTGATGACCGTAGACTTGGGAGCAACGCGCTCGATCAGGCGTGCGTATTCGAGCATCGCTGCCAGATTTCGCATAGCGCAGGCGAAACCACCGGCGCCAACCGTTTCCTGTCCAACCAATCCATGAGCAAGAGCAATAGTCTCGTCTTTCACGCGTGCTTCGATGCCGCCGGCGCGCAGGCTGGTGATGACGTACTCCGCGCCTTCGAGCGCACTTTCCGGATTGGAATAGAGTTGCAAGTGGGCGCCGAGACCGCTTCTCCGAGCCATCGCTTCGGCGACCCGCCTCATCGAAACCAGGCGTTCATGGTCAATATCCCAAAGGGCGACTTCGTCTACCCTAATGCCTCTGCCTGCCTCGGCAAGGCCGTGAACCAACAGTGGAGTTCTAACTCCTGCCGCTCCGATAAGGGTGATTTTCATAGTCCGATTGTGCCCAAAGCGCGTCGCGCTTGCGGTCTTTCGATTACCTCCTGTCAGATTTGTTTCATCAATGCGCGCAGCTTCCGGCGCGAAACAATTCTTGACGATCCCCCGGGGCGCGTGGTGGCCATGGCGCCGCAGACATTTCCTGCCCGAAGACAATCCTCGATAGACCATCCGGACAGATAGCCATGAAGAAAACCTCCATTGAAGGCATCACCTGCTCCGGTTGCATCCACAACCTGAACAGGGATGGACTTGACCCGCAAAATTCTCCCGTCTTCGACCGCCATACAGCCGTCTCGTCCGAGCTTAAGCACGGGCATCGGAACCCATTTCGCCAGCTTCCTTGCCGCCCTTTCGACTGACTTCTCGCCGGTCATTGCGACCGCTTCCAATTCGTTGGGAAACGTGAAATCACATTCCCGCAAAAGAGCAGGTAGGCCCGAGGATTCGAACAGTTCTGGATTCCATCCAAGGTCCGTCGAAATGGTCAAGCCTTCTGAGCGGAATTTGCGTATTGCCAAAGCCCATGTCTGGAGAGGCCATGGCATGCACGCAAGATGCAGATGTCTGGCCCTGTGAAACTGCCGGAGTACGGCCGGACGCTTAAATAAGGTGTTCAGTCCCTGGTTGATGGCATCATGGGTTATCATCATGCGGTCTCCGTCGCAGGACGCGCAGACGGTCATCGCCGTCGAAAACCGTCGACTGTACTCAGAAGCCCGCGTGTCGATTCCCATCTGCTCGAACTTTAACCATGCCGGGCGCTCGCGCGCGTCTGTGCCAACTCTGGTTACAACCGCTGTCCGAGTACCTAGTGCCGCCGCAACCATTGCGGTAGTAGCGACTCCGCCGCCCGGGAATTCCGCGAAGTGTCGAGTTTTCACCTCCTTCCCCATGGTCGGCATCCTCGGAAGATTGTAAAAAACCAAATCAAAAAAAAACTCGCCGAATACCACCAAATCCGTGCGAGCCCGGCCAGAAGCAGAAGTCATCGGCGACAAATGATAACAGAGATCATTTTGACGGACGGGAACAAACCTTTGGAATAACTCACAAGCGCATTCAAATTGTGAATGAGCGCCCCTTTAGAAGAGCTGCAAAAGTGTGGTCGATCCTTCTACTCTGCAATTGCAGCTGGGCACAACTTCGGCTACCGTTCGGTCTAGTCTGCCGCTTAACGCATTGTGCGAACCTTTCGCGCAAGTACCGGAGTTCCAGGTAGGTGAGGATCGGGTTTCGAGTGCTCCCCCTTTGTTCAAAACCCGCGCTTGTTCTCAGCACGGACTCGCCCTCGTTGGCTGAGGGCATGGATTAGCTCTACTGTTCCTGCAGTGCCTGCGCCAATTGCTCCCACTCCGGGAGCAACGTTTCTAGTTCTGCGCGGCACTCTGTCAGTTCCTGTGTCAGGCGCAGGGTTTCCTCGGTGCTCACGAAATTCTGCAGAGCTATCTCGCGCTGCTGAATCGCTGTTTCCACCTCCGCGATCTGGTGTTCCAGTTCCTGACAGCGGCCTTTCATTTGCTGCAGCTTGATCGGGTTTACGCGCTTGTTGGAAACAGTTTTCGAATCCCGCTCGCCCCCATCGGCCAACCCACGGCTCTCGACCAAAGACTCGTTGCCATTGCCGGATCGACTACCAGCTGAGGCGAGCTGTTCCGGCCCACCCTGCTTTCGCCAGAGATAGTCTTCGTAATTGCCGGGATAGACCTCAACTCGTCCATCGCCCACTTCAAACACCCGCGTGGCCAGACGATCGATGAAATATCGGTCATGAGAAACAAAGACGACGGTGCCCGTGTATTTCGACAGCGCTTCTAACAGCACGTCCTTGGCACGCAAGTCGAGATGGTTGGTCGGCTCGTCCAGTAGAAGGAAATTGGCCGGATGCAGGAGCATCCGCAGCAGAGCATAACGGTTGCGCTCGCCGCCGGAGAGCACACCTATTCGCTTGAAAACGTCGTCACCTGAAAACAGAAAACAGCCGAGCAGGTTGCGTAATTCGGTTTCCGTAGAACGTGGCGAAAGCTCGCCCAGATCGTCGATGATGCGGGCATCAGCATCCAATTCTTTGTACTGATCCTGGGCAAAATAATCGGGCTGCACGTTATGCCCAATGCGATATTCACCTGCGGTGAGCGACTCGCGCTCAGCCAGCAGCTTGATCAGCGTCGATTTGCCTGCGCCATTGACTCCCACCAGCGCCACCCGCTCCCCGCGCTCAATCAAGAAACTCACGTTGCGGAAGACTTGCTTCTCACCATAGTTCTTAGCTATCCCTGAACACTGGGCAACGATCCTGCCGCTCGCTTTGGGTTGCGGGAAAGAGAAGTGGATCGTCTTTTCCTCCTGAGGCAGCTCAATACGTTCCATCTTCTCCAGTTCTTTGATCCGGCTCTGCACCTGTTTTGCTTTATTTGCTTGATAGCGGAACCGGTTGATGAAGATTTCCAGTTGCTCGATGCGCTCGCGCTGCGTGCGATAAGCCGCCTCGAGCTGCTCGCGGCGCTGCCTCTTCTGCTCCAGGTACTTCTCGTAGTCGCCCGCATAGCAATGAATGCGCTTGTTCCAGATTTCCACGATCTTGCCGACCGTCACGTCCAGGAAGTAACGATCATGCGAGATCAGGACAAAGGCATAGGGATAGTCGGACAAATATTCCTCGAGCCAGTTCCGAGCTTCCAGATCCAGGTGGTTGGTGGGCTCATCCAGCAACAACAGATTCGGTTGTTGCAACAGGAGCTTCGCGAGGGCAATACGCATCTGCCATCCGCCAGAAAATTCTTCTGTGTTTCGGTGCCAATCCTCTCTGCCGAATCCAAGGCCGGCCAGAACCGTGCCCACCTTAGCCTCGATGGCATAACCGTCTTGGGTTTGAAAGGCGTGCTCGATGCGATGAAATCGATCAGCTACCTGCGCAAAATCAGCCGAAGCCGTGTCCAGCTCCGCCATTCGATGTGTGAGCTCCTCCATCTCCCGCTCCAAGGCTCGCAGGCTGGAAAAAACATCCATACACTCGGCAAAGACCGTCCGGCCGGAAAGGGCAAGCCCATCCTGCGGCAAATAGCCAAAACTGATGTTCTTGGCTGTGCTGCGCGAGCCGTAGTCAAGGGTTTCCAGCCCGCCCAGGATTTTGAGAAGTGTGGATTTGCCGGTGCCGTTCGCGCCTACCAGGCCCACGCGGTCCTGCGGCGTGATCATCCAGTCAACTTCTTCGAACAACAATTTGTGGCCGTAGCGCTTGCCGGCGCGAGAGAGCTGAATCATGGCGATACAAGTATTTTCTCATGAAGCATTCGGCGCTACGCCTTAAAGGAGGGCCTACGCAAACTGCAGGCTTTTCCTCCGGACGCATGTAGCCGAATCCTTATGGGTAAACTGGCGGTTGGTTAAGAGTTAAGGAAGACAAGACGGCGGAAATCGAAGCAGGCCGGGCGCAGTCTGTGCGAATCCTAACGGCTGCCACTCTACACAGTTTGTGTGTCGCAACGGACGTGGCAACATCATGTTGCATTGCGTGGAACACATCTTAACGCGACATGTTTTTGTTACAATTTACTAGGCGAGGGTAATTCAATTTCTCCCCACAGGGTCGAGAACTTAACTTTCTTTCAAACCAGCTTAACAACGAATTTGACCACTCATCGGGTAGACAGGTCCCTCAACGGTCAAACGCACGAATTCCGTCGACGGGTTTCTCGAGAAACACACGAGAAATCGGAACTTGAATGCCGTAGTCTGAAGTCGACTGCAACGGCTGACATCGAATCCTACCCTGGATAGCAATCGCTCTGGGGCCGCTTTCCGTAGGCCTATGATAAACACCGCGTACGGCACCATTCCATCAAGCAGCAGAAGTGTTCCGAAGTAACACAGGGACCATCGCGATCGCGGCGAAATTCAGGTTTTAATTGGGACTTGCTGACCAAATAAATTCAGGGAGGCTCGAAGAGCCTCCCTGATTTGAAGGGTGCGGCGGAATTCCGTGGCTAGCCGTGGTGTCCGCCAGAATGCCCACCACCGGAGGAACCGCCTCCGCTGTGGCCACCACCCGACGAGCCACCGCGCGAACCACCGCTGTAGGCGCCGCCTCCGCCACGGCTATAGCCACCACTGCTGTCGCCGCGACTGTAGCCACCTCCGTAGCTACGGCTGCTGTATCCTCCGGAACTTCCACCCCACTCGGGACGTGAGGGTGTGACATATCGCGGATTATTCCCATAACTTCCCGAACGGCCGTAGGAGCCGCCGCGCGCATAGGGCGAACTAGACTCACGGGAGTAGTCTCCACCCGGGAGAACTCGGCCTGTCGGACGAGGCACACCCGCTCTGGTGGAATATCCTCCCGAGGAATGGGACGAGCTGCCTGATCCATAGCTACCGCGTGCGCT
>Ga0126370_10000302_pt1 | contig 19368 bp, 19 predicted proteins | sample PanSoiMetaPlot_3_FD_92586 | JGI IMG/M metagenome (GOLD analysis project Ga0126370, IMG submission 92586) | Tropical forest soil microbial communities from Panama - MetaG Plot_3 | ecosystem: Environmental > Terrestrial > Soil > Tropical forest > Bulk soil | place: Panama | collected 2016-02-17 | reverse complement strand
GCCCCAACTAATGAGGCAGTTGTTCCAGCACTTGCCAATAAAATGCCAAATGTTATGGTCAAAACCACAACTGTGACATGTGACATTATTTTAACCATCGATACTTCGTGTATGCCATGTGCTTTTAACTCTATCTATAATTAGTTATGAAACCATAGACATCAAATTTCCTCAGTCGATTACGGGATTTATCAGATTTTTAGCTGCAGAACTAGGAGATGGGTTACTGTTAAGCGAAAGCCAAAAGACAATATGATGGTCTATCAGCAAACTGATGAGAAAATATTCGTTATCCGTAAAATATCAACACACTAAGACACACGAAGAAGCTATTAGGTCGGATATCTTCACCCAACACCAGAGTTATCTAATAATAATCTCAAGCTCATGTCTATGAACTAAGAATCTTTCACCACTCTCAATTCAATAGTATCGGCCAAATATTATAACAATTAAAATCAGGATAATTACAACTTTTGGACTCAATGATTTAAAATAATCGACATGTTCACTCATAATACTATTATATAAATTTTTTTGTTGAAAGCATAATAGGCATATCATACTGATCTACGATTGAATTTCCAAAGTTGGTTTGACTACTGTGAGTCTCAGAAATAATAGACTTCGTGAATTAGAGGAATTGTATAGAAATGACAAAAAGCGACCAGCAACACAAGAATTTGATGAATGGTTAGACAATATACTATCTGCGTTCCCAAGATATGAGAAGGGATTACAGACATATGGACAATTTATCAGTATAGACAGCATATCTGATTCCCACGTAGTATTAACTGATTATTCAACAGATAAACACGTATTTGTCAATATCAATACGAAGGAGAAAAGACTTGAATGTAAAAAAGACTCCTCATCAAATTGTATACATGTTAGTTATTGCCTCGCGATACCTTCAGTATTTAATATTCTAACAAAAAATGGGTTAAAAGAGGGACAATAATAATAGTTCTGAACATCTTACTAGCAAGAATACAGTGCATCAGGAACATCCCACCGAGGAACTGGAAGAATTCATAAGTGAAACTAGAAAGCAGAAAATTGAACAGCTGAATGAAGAGGTAAACAAGAAATTGGAGGCCGAATCAGAAGAATCTATATCTCGATAGACGGCGAGATTAATTGTATACGCTTGCAGCATCACATCAACTGACTATGAATGGAGTTATTCCATATGGCAAGGAACTTATAGATTAACAGGTTTATATCTATGATAAGGCCTAAGTAATGTCCGCCTCTGTATCATCCTCATTTTAATATCAGTATGTGTCAACCTACTTTACTGGCTTTGTTCATAACTTTATAATTTTTGCAAATCTTTTTCTTGCTATTATTTTTACAACAAATATAAGTATCCAAAAATACTGAGCTACTCTAATATCTATGAATGAAACTCCTATCGAAATCATAAATATTCCAGTTGGAATAAGTAAATCATACAGCATAAGTTTGGATTGAATCTTGGACACTGATTTATCTAACAGATTCTGTTTTGACGCATGTAGCCAAATGATTACAAGTATAGAGCTGGTTATAGTAAGTATTGATGTATATATTATAAATACAGAGTGAAACCTTCCATACCTTAAGTCAAGAGCAGTAGCAAATGAAATAAGTGTGACAAAAAATAGGAACAATAGATTTAGCCAAACTAAGATTGAATGAGACCAGCGTATGTGGTTAAACACACGATGATATGAAATCCAAAAAACACCCACAATCATGAAGCTTAATGCATAAATTTCAAGTTGTGGACGTAGCAGTAACAACGCTGAAATGACTTGCTTTTGTATATCATTATTCATGGGAAGATTAGGAATTTGTATTGAGATTGCCATAAAGGTTATAGAAAACGCAAATATTGCGTCACCAAAAGAGATTACATGTTCTAATCGTATTTTTCCTGAAGAAATATCATTATTCATGTTATTGTTATAATTATTAGTTACGTTATGATCGTCATCCATTCTTTGTTAACTCAAATTGGTCTGCAGTAAATATAAAATAGTAGTGCAATTGCTATTGAAGTCTTCAAAAGATATTTGAGCAATTGATGTTTTTCGGATCTATCTATAACGTTTAGGATCGTTTATGGTAAATAAGGTATCATCAGCTTTTTCTCAATCACAATTTCTCAATTCAATTACTTATCTAGATCTGTTTTCTTAGATACAAACGATCACAAATAACAACATTGCAAATACACCCTACTTTCTGAGATATAAGACTAGATTTTATACTTATCATGTATAAGAATTCTTTATACTTTTTTATAGTATAAGTTTGAGATTATTTGCTATGGCTAATATTGGGATAAGCAGAATAATCGCTGTAAACGAAGATTGCTTTGATCATATTGTTCATATAGTCAAAGCAGAAGTCTACATTGTGGCCAGACTCATGGCAGATATGCTTTCTTAAGTACATAATCTTACAATAGTTGTCAAAAGGTCTTGCATACTAGATCCATATTGGTAATAAAGTAATTTGAAGAGTTCTGCAGAATTGAAGTTAGATTTTGTGGAATTCATATCGGGAGCTTACAAGTAATCAGAACCAATCATTCTGCAAGTTTTTAGATAGATATTATCAGATTAATAACATTAAAAATTTTCATATAATATTGATAAATTAACAAGCTCATTTTTTGAAATTATGGATAACAAAAATCTTACAATCGTTGCTATTTCAGCATTAGTATCTTTATTAGCAACTAGCACGGCTTTCTTCGATCGCATTTGCATGTGGACATCATCACTCCAAATCCTTGCGATAAACAGCTACACAGGATAATGCTTGTGGAGACGGATTATGTCATTAGACGTCAACTATCAAAATCTAGATGATCAGGTAAACGGAGATCATAATGCAGACAATATGATAGGTATACATACAAACTGATTAGGTGGGTCGGATCACAATATTGGAGGCCATGACGATAGTGGTAACAGTCTAAGTGATTATATCACATCTGGTAATCCGATCACATGTGCCGATCCCTAAATTTCTATGCTATCATAATTTGGGGTCCTCGATATTTAATTCCTGCTAAATAATAATTTCTAGATCTACTGTAACCGTACATCATAAATATTTATGTTATTTGGGTCCGGTTTGTCAGATTGAGTTTTTATGGCGTTGTTTGCTGTTTGGATATCGTTTTGCAAAGATTTTATTATTTTCTATATCAATACAATCAGCAAAATATTTTATTCACGAAAGATCTGTGCTAATGAGATCACTTAAATCATTTAATTTGGATAAGTATTTCAATTTCAATTATTATGTTTGTTATGGATGATTAACACAGGAACACTAACATTATCAATAACCTTTCTTGCTTTACTTCCAATGGATCTTATTGATGCTGAAATCGTGCTGCTTGACATTACTATCAGATCTGCTTCTCCAGTGTTTGCAAGATTAATTATTTCATCATCAACGGATTTGCCAGTTGTAATTTTGAATGAAACACGACCTGTTGCTCCTGCATTTTTACATAGATTTAATTTTTCTTCAATCATTTGTTTTGCCTGGCCATGAGCTGTGATCTTAACATCTGTTCCCAAATTCTCTTTTATTGGACTTTCGATTTCCTTATTGTTTATATCTTCACTATCTTTTTCTAATTTAGTTTTCTTTACTTCGATCTCATCTGTTCTTTCTTTTACCAACTGATTAGATATATTATCGCTATGTATTTCACTTTTGTTTTTTTGATGATCTTCAGACCTTTTCATTGCTCCATTTTCATAAATAGAAGCTACCAAACTAGATTCGGATATGTCTTTAATATTTTCCATAACAAACAGTATATTAATCTCTGCTCCCGTTGCATTTGCTAGATAAATGGCATGTCCTAATGCCTTATCTGACATTTCGGTATTGTCATGAGGAACTAAGACCTTGGAATATGCAGAAGGAACTATTGCATGTGGGTCTAAATTTGAAGATAACTCTTCATTAGATTTTAGTCCTGAGTCTGGTAGAAAAGTAGAATCACTTTCATCGACAATCAGATTCTTTTCATCCCCGTGAATTTGTGACAAAATATTTTAGCTTATTTAATTATCAATCAATATTCTATTTATAACTTTCAAAATTAATTTTCTCTTGTATATTTCATATCGATTTCTTTAATAAAGTGCGAAATTCTTTTTGACTTGATTAATAAGAATACTAGGACATGCGAACTAATATTGCTACTACTGCTGCTCATTAACGCACGCAAGACACCATTCAGTTTCTATTGGAGGATTTGCTGTTCGTACTGTGCCTCTTGCGCTAGTACCTGTAACGCCTGTATCTTGATCTGAAAGAACTCTGATTAGATATTTTGAATCATTCCCACATTTATCACATTTCATATTCATCGTGTTATGATCGAATATGCTTAAAAGCATCATCAGATCCAACAAAACAGATTTTCGGGTTGTTCTTGCTGGACTGATTGGCTCACTATTCTTGATAACATGGTTGAAAAGAAATTAATAATCAGAACTGAAGAAGCGTGGGGCAACAAGAGGATTATCAAATATAAGCCTTCAGAAAAGGGAAGAGTGATTCTTAGAGAAATTCTAGAACCCTATGAAGAATTGTTTCCACGTACCGAGACTAACCAATCTTGACTATATCGTTTATGTAGACTCAATATCAAGTAATAATGTTACTTCCATGTTTTTATAATTTATTAAGATATGGAGGACAGATCAGGTTATTCATGACAGAACCAGGCAAAGGTAATAACGATGATGTTATAGGCAACAATAAACAATCAACAGAAAACTTTTTTACGATAATGGATGGAATAATCCAGTAATTAAATAATACTAAGAAGATGTTTATTTCGAATAGCAATTAAGTTATGGTCGCTATTTATTTTAAAAAATTGCATCTGCAAATTATCTCTGCTCTATTTGAACGTTAGTTAACGTGTCACTTTTAGTTTTGATTGGATCTGTTATCCAGTTAGAAAATTATAAAAACAGTTGTTGATGTTCAGAATTACCATTTCAGTTGATAAACCAACTTGAGGTACGCAATAAGTTGAGCCTAAAGTAATTTAACCACTGCAACGATAGCTCCGCCAATTGCAATACACGTAATACCCATGAATAACATAGAACTATCATTAAAATTAGATGGAAGATTAAAAATTGAGGGCAATAGAAAGGTAAATAATCCGAACAATATTATTAGAATACCAAATAGCTGGCCAAGTGGTTTAAGTGGCACATTTTCTGAGCTAGCTTTTCTAAACATGAAATTGTCACCACCAACTAAATATTAGTAGTATTAGTATTTGTCGTATTTCAGCCAACTCCGTGCATCCTTAGTTCTATCATTCTATTTCTCAACGTCACTTCCGTAAGACCACATACATCAGAGATACGATTTTGAGTTATAGTTTCTCCAGTTTTCATGCATGAAAGGTAAATTACTACTACGGCAAAGCTCATTGGATTTTTTCCTAAAGCAAGATTTCTATTTAATATCTCTTCCATCATGCTTATTGCTCTTTGTTTTGTTTTTTCAGGTAGATTAAGATTATTTGCAATTTTTGAAACACATTTCATAGGATCAGGTGCTGGAACTTTTATGTCTAGTTCACGAATTAGTCGTCTATAGTTTTTTGCAATATCTCTTCGTTTCAGACCACTAATCAAAGCAATATCACTTAATGTCCTCGTATTACCAGCTTCCCTACAAGCTATATACACACATGCCATTAAAATGCCATCAATAGTCCTTCCCCTTATCAATACTCTATGAGCCTTGATGAAAAGATATGCTGATTTTTCCAATATAGCATCTGACAGACAAAGCTTTTCCTTTGATTGATACAGTTTTAAAATTACCTTTGGTTTTATTAGAGCATAGTTATTATTGATTCTATAATCCCATACACCTAACCTTTTAAATCTCATACGCATATCATTGTTTAATTTTTTACCTTTGGCATCTCTATCTGTTCTTGTAAATGTCGAGTAAAGATCCATACTTTGTCCATATAGTACATGTTGATCCATAACTGTTGTTTTATTTTTGTTATCTTTTATTGTAAGTGCAGGAGATGCAGTTTGATTCCATTCTTCCGGCTTATCATAAACCATACCACATTTACTTCAGATAAGTTCCCCTGAAACATGATCAGTAATTGCTATTCCTTTCTTCATGCTATAGTAATATTCATCATCATTGACAATAGTACCACAAAAACAAAGAGTGTGTCCCTGGATGGTTTTTTGCATTAACTTAGCTGTACAGAAAAGTGTCAAGTCTTCTAAATAAATGCGATCCATTATCTGCACTATTGTTAGGCACTAGTTGAGATTAGTGGAAGATGACATATATTCTAATCTTATTTCAAAAGTATGTATGCCGATCAAATGTGCTTGCACAGTAGTAGGTGCTGGTATTGGTGGTCTGAGCATAGCAGCTCTATTAGTACATTCCGGTATCCCAGTTACAGTATTTGAAAAATCTGATAAGGTAGGTGGTAGAACTTCTTCAATGGTGTTTAGAAACCATATACTTGATAATGGCTTTCACATTATGCCATTCTATAAGAAATCAGCAATCTATGGGATTTTTAAGAAATTGGAAATCGAAAGTAATTTGAAGTTGATTAAAGTTAAGAATATCGCATTCTATGACCGGTCAAAATTCTACAATTACCCGAAAGGTATAGGAGACATCCTGAATTTGAAACTTGTTTCATTTAGTAATAGAATAAAGTTGTTAAAAATACTTTTACCCCTAGCCTTTTCCTCAATAAAAAAGTCTGAACGCTGGGACTCTATACCGCTAACAAGAATCACAAAAGATCTGGATCAAGATACGAGATCGTTCTTTGACGCCGTATGTATGCTTGCCTTTGCAGATGTTCCAGATCACATTTCTCTTGGAGAATTTGCACGTACCATAATGAGAGCTAATCCATTGAGAGGAGGCACAAGCGAATTTGGCTATCCACAAAACGGAGGTTATGACACTATTGCAAAAATTCTTTCACATAACATCGAAAAAGTAGGTGAGATGAATTCAATAATTAAACTGAATTCCCGTGTCCAAAAAATAATAGTTAAAGATAGATCTGTTAAGGGTGTCGTGACTTCTGATGGAGCATTTGTTCCCAGCGATTGTGTGATAGTTTCCTATCCGGCATATCTAGCTATAAATGACTTGTTTGAACAAGGTACTTTTGACCACGAGTTTATTGCTAAAGTGAATAAGCTAAATGTGACAACTTCGGTAGTAGAAGTACACTTTGCTCTCTCCAAGAAAATTGACGAAAGACAAGTAGTATTTCCTGTTGGAAATGATTTTACTGCAAAAGGAATCTTCTTTATATCAAATATTACAAGATCTGTATCTCCTAAAGGTGAGCATCTTGTATTAGCAGGTACACCAACGTCATCCGAAGACGCCGGTAAGCCTGAAAGCATCAGAAGAATATCTAATGCGATGAAATCAGATCTAGAGAAAATGTATCCACATTTTAAAGCTTCACTTATTTGGGAGCGCCCGATGGCCTGGCAGCTCGTGGAAAGTGTGGTTAAGAAGCCTGGTGTAGTTTGGAAACAGAAAATGCCGCATGAAGTCAATGAACAGGTAAAAGGCCTATTTTTTGTTGGAGACTCTACGGTAAGTTATGGAATTGGAACTGACTCTGCTGCCCATAGCGCATTATTATGTCATCCAAAAATTCGCTCCTATTTGTCTTCCCTAAGATGAGTTTGTAGCATAATTTAATTCCAATTATGCTGATTGTTGAGAATTAATCATACATAGTACATTAAAGACCTACAAGTTGATAATATATGAAATCAAAGTAGCTTAGCAGAATACTAGGATTCAGAAGGATCAATTACTTTTATGACCCATTATATTTCTATGATTCACATCAATTTTCATTTCAATATCATTCATAGTCGTTATAATGTTCTAACAAATTATCATCTACTATCTAAATTATCTCTTCAATAAGCATTTAAACGATAGCAATAATATCTTATGCTGTTGTATTAGCAGCACCTCGAATGTTAGAGTTCTAGTAATACTATCTAAGTATATTCTTACGCTACATCTAGCTCAACCATAGATTATCTATATATCTTCTATAATCTTCGTCTCCTTACATTGCTACTCTCATAAATTGAACAGCTCATACTGGTATCAAACTAATTTTTCATTGCCTCCTTATATGATAAATCCTAGCTCCATACTTGATCACATGTAGACCTTCTTACTTTAGACTATGAAAAGCTTGTACTTCTGACATTCTACCAGCCAGAAATCCCAATAAAGCTCCATAGATAAAATGGAAAGCCAAAGAGCCAGTTATAATCAAAGGATACAGACCGTGAAAGTAATTAGAAATATCATATATGTACTGATTTGGAGCCGACGTAGCAAAATAATCTAGCTTTGGTTGTATTCCAAATGTAGCAAGAGGTACGAATAATATGCCCCACAAAGCAAATCCAACACCTAATCCAATCATCATTGCACGTCGATACGGAATAGGTGCAATTTTACTCCAGAATATTGAAGCTTGTCCATATATGTTACCCGCTACAGTACCTGTTAACAAGTGAAGACCAAAGCCCACGTACTGCGCAAGTGCTGGATCATTAATACCCAAAGAAATACCGATTACTGCAAAGAACGTTCCAACAGGAGTGCCAGATATGTAGTCAACAAGCACAAGCAATCCTGAAATTGCCCATACGGAAATGAATCCTGCAATAGTACAATACAGGATGTACATTTTCTGATCGACTTTCCAAACTGATTCTCTTTTGACCTCCATAGCTTTCAACGAGCTGATTAAGTATTTAAATAATGCTCAACTATAATAACTAGTGACTAACCTTTAAATATGGCAATTAGATGCATAGCATTAATTTTGATAGCCAGAAAATTATTAAATTCCCGATATTGCGATAATACTACTGAAGTAATTTCATTAGTACATTAGTCTCCATGAGTTATTCGCATTAATACGATAGAGATAACAAGAAGTTAACTAATTGTTCTTGTTATTTCTTATTAGATTATAGAAATGAATTGAATTTTTGCTCTCAGATTTGTGATCTACCATAGGAGAAGGATAATTCTTACTCTGTTCTAACTGTCTATCATTTTGATATAATTCGTGTATAAGTTGCGGAGAGAGGTTCCTTAACTCGGGCACAAATTCCTTTATATATTTACAATAAGGGTCAAACTTTTTTTGTTGCAACCATGGATTAAAAATCCTGAAATATGGCTGTGGGTCACATCCAGTGGATGCTGACCATTGCCAGTTTCCGTTATTCACACATGGATCATAATCAACAAGTTTTTCAGCAAAGTATCTTTCTCCAAGTCTCCAATCAAGATGTAAGTCCTTTGTTAAAAAAGATGCCACGATTAACCTTACTCTGTTATGCATAAATCCTGTAATATTTAGTTGTCTCATTCCTGCATCCACTATAGGAAATCCTGTTTTACCGTTAGCCCAACGTTTGAATTTCTCCGAATCTTTACTCCATCTTACCCCCAAATATTTAAGCTGATACGGTTGCTTGAATACATGGGGATAATGATATGCTATGTATGTAAAGAAGTCTCGCCAGAAAAGCTGCCTCAATAGAGGCGATTTGATCCCTAAATTCTCTTTTATGGAATGATAGATCTCTCGTATTGAACACGTACCAAATTTATTATGAGCAGACAATCCTGTTGTCATCTCTTCTGCTGGATAATCCTTCTCTTGATCATAGTTTTGATATTTCTTTATACTACTAAGAATTTTCAAACATCGACTCCTCCCACCCGAAGAATAAATCCGTGTATTATAAACACCGATAAGCTGACGATACAACTCTTCTTTTCTATAATCTTCTAATTCTCCCAATATGGCATGACTAGATCTGGCTGAAAAATTTTTGTACTTGTTTTTTTGTGGTTTAGGAACAGAAATTTCTACTGCTCTATTAAAAAAATGAGTGAATATAGTATATGGCCTTCCGTCATAAGGTCTAGTGATAAACTTGGGATCATTTATTAGCAATAAGTCAGTACTTCGAATTAGTCTCACATTCCTTTTTTTACATATAGTTTGAATATTCTCATCTCTTTTTCTACTGAATAGTGTATAGTCATCGTTAAAGTAGACTGAATCAATACTCTCATTGAATATCAATTCTTTAATTATATCATGCGCCTTGCCAAAAAACAAATGTAACCTAGTCCCTTTTATCTTCAGTTGTTGATCCAAATCATGTAGAGATTCTATCATAAATTGTATAGCATTATTATTTTTATGCTTGATAGGCGTATTCTTGAGTAGCTGCTTATCTAAAAAGAAACAGGGGAGGACTTGCCTTGATTGACTTAATGCTGATAAAAGCCCAGTATTGTCCTCTAGACGTAAATCACGCCTAAATATGAAGAGAGACTTGTTATTCATATTGTGCAATCCTTCTAGAAACGTAGGTTAAGTAATTCACTATCAAACCTCTTGAGCTTTCTAATATTTTTTATCTGAATATCATTACTACGCGAGATTATTTTTGATAGCTTAGGTTTAGCCTCCTTTCCAATCACTATTATTTCCTTATTCTTGTAAAGAATCGATAATGTTAAATTACTATTTTTAATGCATTTTGCAAACTCCTTTGCTTCAGATACTCTCTCTTAGAGTTATCTTGTTTGTATTGACATTGCTTCTATTATCGCTGTCAGTTACATAATTATTTGAAATAACAATGTTAAAAATAATTTTATTATTCTTAATCTCAATTTCGAATAAAAATTGGTTTTCGATATCAATTTTTATCATGCCACCTCTGAAACAGTTAAGTAATACAATGGACCTATTCATCAAAAATAATTGTTGTTGAGTTCTTTCATTATTAATCATGTCAGGTTCGAAAAAGCAGCTATTAACATCTAGATAGCTATCTATCTATTTTATTGGATATGTTAGATTGGGCCTTTATGATCAGATCGCCGTTAAGAACCCATTTTGCACTACCCAAGCTTTGTCCATCAGGTCCAGCTGCACGTGGAATTTCTATTTCGAGGTTTCTAAATCCATAGGAGATGATCGCTTCTTTCCCGGTCAATCGGTCGAAAAGCTGACCTAATAGATCGGGCCATTGAGTTTCCATCTTTTGTTGTTCAGATGTTTTACGTTCACTCATATGGAGACTTACTGACCATTGCTTATATTATTTACCCATCATACATCAAATAGTGCCTAACGACCATTTTTGTTTAGAGTTGTGATGATCAGTTGGTTAGCAAGGTACAAACTACTGAAGTATTAATTTAATCTTGGTTTGTAAGTTGGCACTAGTCTAAATCTTTGGACACCTTTATATTTTATTATATCTCTATCAATTAAATACGGAGATCAGAGAATAGTCGTTGGAGCAAAATGAATTAAGTTCTACTTCCAATTCATATATTGTCAATTCAAACAGAAAACACCTAACGATCCTTGTGACTGGATCTAGTGGATTTATTGGGAGTCATTTGGTGGATAGGCTCTTGTCTTCTAAAGAGAAGCACAATTATAATTATGAAATTAGATGCATGACACGCAATACTAAGTCCATTAATGGCTTCTTTAACAAAGAAGCAGCAGATAAGGATCTCAAGATTGTACGTGCTGACGCCTCCAAATATAAAGATCTAATCACTGCACTGACCAATGTCGATATTGCCTTTTATTTGATTCATTCCATGGAAGGCTCGTCCAAAGATTGGAAAAAATTTGCAGAGCGTGATCGAATAGCTGCATCAAATTTTGCTAATGCAGCAACAGAATGTGGTGTAAAGAGAATAATATATTTGGGAGGGCTAGTACATGAAAATGAAGAACAACAGAACAAACTATCTGCACATATGCAAAGTAGATTAGAAGTGGGCCAGATTCTGTCAAAATCAAATGCAAAAGTTACTATTTTTCGAGCAGCAATCATACTTGGACGAGGTGGAGGCTCATTCCAAATGCTTCAATATCTTGTCGAGAGACTTCCAGCAATGGTATGTCCTAAATGGGTTCTGACAAGATCTCAACCCATAGCAATAGATGACGTAATCACATACCTAGTCAAGTCAATTGATACGAATGCAACAGAAGGTAAATCATTTGATCTGGGCGGACCAGATGTTATGTCGTACATTGATATGATGAGACAGTATGGAAAAATGATTAACAAACCCCTAAAGATCATAATTATTCCTTTCCTAACTCCACGACTGTCTTCATATTGGATTGATCTTATCACTCCAGTTAAGGCATCTTTAGCAAGGCCCTTGATAGAGAGTCTCAAACACGAAGCAATAGTAAGAGATGATTCAATAAGGCACATAATTCCGTTAAAGTTAAAAAAGTTTGAGGAAGCAATAAATGCTGCCAGAAATGAAGACAAGAAACAAAAGGATGATGTCATTAGGAGGGAGGAACACGTTACTCACTCTACAAGTAATAAGATTTTGATGATTTCATTAGTATTGATGGCATTGGTGGGGTCAACTTACTACGTACTCGATCCTAGATCAGAAATACTAAGCACGAATTGGCTTATTTTGAGCTTTTTATGGTATTTTGGAATTGCATTTTCATTATTCTTTGTCAGAAATGGCGCAAGGTTGGGTGCTATTATTGCAGGTGTTATAGGATGGGTTACTGTAGCATTCTGGTTGATTGATAATATATACACAATATCAGGAGAATCTCTTCTAGCAAGCTCACCAAATTTAGTAATGACAATGAGAAATTTCATCGGAGCAATTGTTGCAGGACTAGTTGTTGCATCCTCACACAATGTCTTTCATAAAATACGAATTTACGGACTATGACGAATTGTATCTCGATTGATTATCATATGTTATGCTATAATCCGGTAGATTAATTATCAAATATTCTAATTTGTTGTTTCCCTGAGTTAGTTTCAAACACATTTCTGGTCATTCATTCAGTTTAGCACTATGGCATGAAGTTACACATCATTTTAAATAGTCAAAAAGTGTCATATTTTTCAGTTGGTTTTCATACGACGAAAGAATGTAAAAGGTATAGATTATGCTTACATGGTAAGGAGCATATGGGATCAAACAAATAGGACGTCAAAACAAGAGACAATAAAGTACCTAGGGAAAGCGTCGTCAATTACTGAAGAAATGATTCCAATGGAATATCGCAACGATCCCTCTATAATTTCATTTATAACGCGTTACAGCCGAATAGATAAGAAAAAAAATGATTCTTTGACTCAAAGATTAAGTCAAAATTTATTTGAAATGCTTTCTGCCGGTGACTTGCACAGTGTAATTAAAATTTTCGATAAATATGTAGATCTATTTGGAACAATGCAATTCTTTGACAATATGCTAAGACCAACAATGTACGAAATTGGAAAGTTATGGGCTGAAGAAAAACTTGATGTTGCTACAGAGCATATATGTGTTAACACGGCAAATTGGTTAATAAAAGTAATAAATGAAAGGCAATCTAAGCCTAAGCCTGCTACTAAAAGTAAAGGGAAGGTGTTTATTTGCACACCAAATGGTGAGCTGCATAATTTGGCCTGCAATATTCTTGAATCTATTCTATTATCAAAAGGGTACAAGGTTTATAATGCTTCTCCATCAATGCCTGCAGATTCCATAATTCATTCATTAAATAATATTCAGCCAGATGTGATTTTAATATCTGTAACTTTGGATGATAATATTCAAACTACTAAGAACTTGATAAGAAAAATCAGAACTAGATATTCTGCACTGCCAATATTTGTCGGTGGAATAGCATTCAATAATAATAATAATAATAAACTTTCAGGTTTTGATACATTTAATACTACTATTATTAGAAATGTTTCACTTGTAGATGCTATAAAATCGGTAAAATTAAAAGTAACTCCAACGTTACCTACTTAGTTTAATCTAAATCTGGTAAAGCCATTATTTCCGTTTGAACACATTATTCATTTATTAATTATAATAAGTTGGGTTTGAATTAACATCATTACTTCTCTGTGGTTAAAGATTGGTTGTTGGTAAGAAAACCGAGCAATGCCAAAGACTAGCTAAACTAGTATGCCAAGGTTTCCTGTATTATGACTACCAACAACCCTTTGTTTTGGCTGCTTTTACAGTACAGACAAATAAGATTTCTATTATTTAAAGGCTATATAAAATTAGTTTTGAGGTTGGCACTAGATACTTTTTTCAGGAAATTAATTAATTTCGGTCATATTCCGATAACGGCTGCTGCTTCTTTTCGCGTTATATTAAATGCAATTGGCGGATACTATTTTTAGAAAGTTTACTAGATTCTTATCTCTAGTGGTAACTCTATTATTTACTAATAAATATTAAAATAGTACTAGAATAAAGACTATCGCAATCTTTGTCACGAGATATAAAAATTGTCATCACAAGATCCGATTAATCGAATAAAGCATTTAATCTATTGTTCAAGCGATCCAATTGTTCAGATTGGAGCGATCGATGCACTAGCGTCATACGGAGAACAAGCCATAGAAGCTATAACAGAAATCATTAGCTCGTCTAATATAAGCGATCAAGTTAGAACATACGGTTCAAAGATGATCAAAGATATCAAGAAAAAGTCAGATGAGTTGAATCGCTAGTGATAGACTATACATCTATTATTTTACAAAGCATTCGTACTTTGATTGAAAGATTCGTAATACTAATCTGGAAAGCGTATCTCATCTAGTGTAATATTATGGGAACACTTTGCAATTCTTTTATCCGAACTAGTCGGATTGACGATATATTCACAAATGAAACTATTTGAATGGCATGTAAAAGAAGGCGCATTTGAACGACTTAATCCTCCTTGGCAACGATTTAAGGTAATTGAACGAAAAGGAAACATACGAAATGGTGGTACAATTAAGATAAAGATTAAGATTGGTGGTCCTTTGTATATCACATTGCTCGTTAAGCATTATGACTATATAGACGGCAAACAGTTTAGGGATACTCAGATTAAAGGAATTTTTAAGTCTTGGACACATACCCATTTGTTCAAGCCGCTTGGATTGTCTTCTTGTATGTTAGAAGATAATATAGAATACTCCACATCTAGAAGCATAATAGGTAAAAGGATTGCTTCAAATTTAATTGACAAGAAGCTAAATCAAATGTTTTATTATAGACATTCAGTCACGAGAGGGGATCTTCAAATTCATTCTGCTATAAATAAAATAAGAGGAGATGGTAGGCCATTGACTATTGCAATTACTGGTTCCAGTGGATTTATTGGCTCTTCATTAATACCATTTCTTACCACTGGAGGACATAGGGTAATACGGATGATAAGAACCCCTTTGAAACATGATAACGACTATAACAATAACAATCTAAACAATATCAAGTTTATTCAGTGGAATCCAGCAACAGCTTTTGCCAATGTATCCTCTCTAAATGACAACAACTACAATATTGACGCGGTAGTTAATCTTGCTGGTGAAAACATTTTTGGAAAATGGACCGAAGAAAAGAAGAAGAGAATTTTTGATAGTAGAATAAATACGACAAAGTCTCTATGCAGACTTCTATCTTCACTAGATAGACCGCCTAAGGTTCTTGTTTCTGCGTCCGCAACAGGATATTATGGGGACAGACATGATGAGATTTTGACGGAAGAAAGCCCACTCCAACACTCCTCTTCAAATAATTTTTTGTCAGACGTTTGTATGAACTGGGAAAAATCTACTCAAATAGCTAAAGAATCCGGTATTCGAATAGTAAATATAAGAATAGGCACAGTCTTGTCATCTTCAGGGGGTATACTCTCAAAAATCCTTCCTGCTTTTAAGATGGGTTTCGGTGGTAGAATTGGAAATGGTAGTCAATATATGAGTTGGATTGGGCTAGACGACTTGATAACACTAATTCTATATGCAATAGCAGACAAATCTATCATAGGTCCAGTTAATGCAGTATCACCAAATCCTATCACAAACGCTGATTTTACAAAGACATTAGGAAAGGTTTTGTCACGGCCTACAATGTTTTCTATTCCGGAATTTGTAATAAAAAAGGCAGTGGGAGAGGAATTAGCTAATGCAGCAATATTATCGAGTTCACGTGTTATTCAGAGACAACTTATCAAATTGGGATATAAATTTCGTTTCCCATCTTTGGAATTAGTCCTGCATTATACATTTGGAAAGATAAGATAGTTAAAAAATGAGTTTCTAGCACAGGAAGATATTCAAATATAGATGAAGGTAAACATAGACATGATATGTTTGTAAAAGCGTACAATGAAACCAGAGAAAATGGCAGCTTAAACGGTGCTACTCCCTCAGAGACATTCCTACGAAGATTAGAGACCGATAGATAATAATTGTCCACATTGTAGTGCTGGAATTGAGCTATCTAGCTTTCCTATTATGTCCAATGAATCATTTACATTTGACTATAGTGAAAGACGTGGAGTAGAATTATAATTCGATTCCCGATAACATAACGCTGATTCATGAACAGATAAACTGATCTCTGAAGAGAGCCAGTAATGAGGAACAAAGAAATAGACTAAATCTAGCAATGGTAGCAGCAAACAATCATTATGCGCGGTTTGGTCCTAAACTGCTAATACATGTAGGAAGATATTAGATTTGTCAGAAGTGACATGGAAACAATGTAAATACCCCAGATTGAAAGAGCGTCTAATAACACAAAACATTATACTTTACTAACCTTGTAAGGTGTAAAGTTTGTAAGGTTTTCCTGTATGTCGGTCAGTATACTTCCAGCTAGCAATATCATATTTAACTTCTTCAAATTTAACCTTTATTTCTGGATGCAATATATCGTAAACATCTTTGCCTATTGTAATTTTATCTGCATTAGTTAAGGAAGTTAGCTTCGCAGTTACATTCATACAGTATCCAAGAATATCGATAAAAGAGCTTTTATCATGTCCATATTGAACTATAACGTTTTCACCCTCGTCGATACCTATCTTAACACGAAGCTCTGGATAGTCATATCGATTTAATATAGGGTTGATTCCATTTTTAATTACTGTTATCATTGAATTTGCACATTGAACTGCCTTATCACATGCTAATAATTTGTTATAACCAGAAGTAAAAAAAGCAATTATTGCGTCACCAACATATTTTAGCACATAACCGCCATAGCTGCGTACAGTATTAGTCATCTCATACGTAAATGCTCTAATTATTGTGACCATCTTGTCGACAGGCAGTGTCATGCTCATCTTCGTTGAGCCAACTAAATCTGCATACATTATCACGAGTGAAACCTTTGAGTTGACGTGGTTAAAGAGAAAAGCTTGACTATCTTTTAATGAGGAATCATATAAGTATCGACCATCTAATGCCTTCCACATCCGATCTTGTGTTCTAGCTACCAGTGTTTTAGTATCAACTATCTCAAAAGGAGCAATCACTGCTGTTGATGATGATGTTTTGGTTGTATTTTTATTTCTATTATTATTTCCCATTATCATATTGACTATGGATTTGGTGAGAATATTTGGGTCATTATCGTCTTTCCTCTTCCCTTCTTTTACTTCTTTATTAGCCAGGATAGACTTTTTAGTTATTTTTTTATTTTCATTTTGTTGTTTTTTTCTTTTTCCTTCTTGTCTTTTAATTTGTTTATGATATACTTCGGGGTAAGCTTCATCATTTATCTTCTCAATTGGTTCCCCTGTAGATAATGGTGCATTTCTATCTATCTTGTATTTATTTGCTAGATCTGGAAAATCTAAATTCAAAATTACGTTTCTACCTACTTCTTTTATTTCTGATTTGGGAACGTCAAATCTACAGTTGTGATCACCAAATATTACTATCTTTTCATCTGTTTCTTTCATTACATGTCCTATGTGGTTTTCATTCAGAACTCTAACACCTTTGTTAAACAGTCCTTTTGGGTATTTTCTTTCGTAGCTGGCTAGATCAATATTTTCGCCCTGACTCCATGGTTCTAGTGGTACAGTTGTAGGCAATGACTCTTCACGGTTTACTTTATACTTATTTGCAATTTCTTGGAGACAAAGACCAATTAAGACATTTCTTCCAGTTGTCTGAATTTCAAATTTAGGTATATCATACCTATCATTTCCTTCTCCAAATATAACAATTTTGTCAAAAGTCTCTCTTACTACGTGTCCAATATATGGAGAGTCTAACGCCATTACTCCTCTATTAAAGTACCTACCCGTAGTCATCTATACATGTAAAATGATAGTTCATAAGTAATAAGAAACTTCCTAAGAAAAATGATGTGCAAATAAATCTCTATGATTTCTTTATACTGCCATTTTACGACACTCCGAAGCACAAGCACGATACACTTGGGCACATTATTTACACATATCCGTTTCACATATAGACGGTAGTCATAAAAATGTAATCATCGCTCCTGGACAGACTCGAAGCTGTCATCATTTTAGTGAATGTGAATTTCGGGGGCCCATGAGGCTCTCGAAACAAGCATAGATAATACAACGACAATTGGGAGGATCCGTTCAGCTATATAGCATCTACGAAAAATGTCGGGACAAAGAAACACATGCAATGTTTCAAGAGTTGTGAGATATTATAGTACTCGTAACGCATTTGACGCAGCTCAGTGCATAAAATGCTCTACGAGACAATTGATAATGGAGACGCTCTGAGGCACGGAAACTCCGGCAGAGTTTAGGTCATCACTAATTGCCGGTAATACGGTATTCGAAATCTCATCATTAGTCAGGCTGTTCAGCAAGTTGCATAACGCATCTATACCAATCACTTGTGTGCCATTATTAAGCTGTCAACGTAGAATCACTTGCCATAGCAACTTGAAACGCCGATAACTGTACATGAAATTCCCTGTTGTTTAAGGGGAAACATTGAACACATGTAGTTACGTCACGCCCACTACCACTGCCGAGGTCAGCTGGTTGTGTTATTGTTGAACTTGTAGCTGCCCTTTGCTCTTCGATATTAGGATTTGCATTTTGGATAGTCTTTGGACTTGAAGGCTGTCCTGATCTTCCTTGCTGTGACACAGTACTTCAAAGCGTTGTAACTATCACAGCAGCAAGTAGAATCAGTGGTATAACAATAGTTAAACTGGATCGATTCATACTACAATACGGTTTCCAACAATTGATTATATGGATTCGATGGAAAAGTAACCCAAGTTAAATCATATTTTATCTTTGTTAAGAAATGTCTAATGCCAGCGATAACTCCTCAGATCCATAGTCATCCGTGAATATCAAGACAAATCCATTAGTAACGGATCCATAAAATGTTGGTAGGGAGTAGTAGTCCTGTTTTGAAT
>Ga0126370_10000301_pt1 | contig 19390 bp, 13 predicted proteins | sample PanSoiMetaPlot_3_FD_92586 | JGI IMG/M metagenome (GOLD analysis project Ga0126370, IMG submission 92586) | Tropical forest soil microbial communities from Panama - MetaG Plot_3 | ecosystem: Environmental > Terrestrial > Soil > Tropical forest > Bulk soil | place: Panama | collected 2016-02-17 | reverse complement strand
GATTTCGACTGCTTTTACTGCCTGCAGGGACATCACCGCACCGGCCAGCAGTCCGTCCAGACGTTCATCCCATTGCGCATATGTGCCCAGCCCAGGTGGTACGCCATGAGCCACCACTTCAAAAATGCCACCCACCGAATCTCCCGTTCTCAAGGCTTTGTCTACCTCCTCCTTCATGCGCTGTTCGGTTTCGGCATCGGCGCAGTTCAGCAGGATTTCGTCGTGCTGGGCAATGGGTACGATTTTTTGCCAAGGCACTTCGACATCGGCCAGGCTGGCGCCCCCCACGGCGATCACGTGGCTTAGAACCTGAATTCCCAATTCCCGCAGAAACAGCTTGGCAATAGCGCCGACGGCCACCCGGGCAGCAGATTCACGAGCGGAAGCACGTTCCAGAATGTAGCGAGCCTCCGGGAAGTTATATTTTAGAGCACCTGCTAAATCGGCATGGCCAGGACGCGGCGATTTTACCGGCTTATGCTTGTCCGGATTACCCTCGCCGACGGGGAGCGATTCCTGCCAATTCTTCCAGTCTCTGTTTTCGAGCAACACGGAGATGGGTGAACCGATGGTGATGCCGTGACGCACGCCGGACAAAATATGCGCGCTATCTCGTTCAATCTTCATGCGTCCCCCGCGGCCATACCCCTGTTGCCGCCGCCACAATTCCCGATCCAGAAATGTCTGATCGACCTTCAGGCCGGCAGGCATGCCGGAAAGGACGGCAACCAGCGCTTCCCCGTGGGACTCCCCAGTTGTGAAGTAGCGCAGCATCGGAACCATGGATTGTATCTGATCCCGCCCACCAATTCCCCAATTCAGAGTTCCCGGATGACCCTGAATCGATTGCCGGTAGCGCGTTGCGATGAGAATGTTTACAATGCCGTTCGGAGGTCTTGTACACCAGCAAGCTTTGCTGCGCAGTGCCGCTTCCGAAATCCTCTGGCCAACGGATCACAGGTGTAACGATGAATAAAATCAGATGCCTGGTGGTAGATGATCACGTTCTACTCCGCCAAGGCGTACGACGTTTGCTGGAAGGCGAGTTCGACTTCCATGTGGTCGCCGACGTCGGGACCGCAGCGGAGGCATTGGAGAAAGTCCGGGAGCTTCGCCCGGACATTGTGCTGATGGACATCGGCATGTCCGGCTTGTCATCGTTCGATGCGGTGCGGATTATTCGCAAAGAATTCCCCTTGACAAAAGTCATCTTTCTGACCATGTACGAGGATGAGGACTACATGCTGAAGTGTTTCGATGCAGGTGCGGCCGGTTATGTGGTTAAGGACACGCCAGTGCCGGAACTGTTTGCTGCCGTGCGCGAGGTTTATCACGGTGGAAGCTACTTCAGCACTCGATTGCTGGGACGAGTTGTGGAGGATTTGCGCATCAATGGCCGCCCCGCCCGAAGGCAGTCCGATATCCTTACGCCGCGCGAGCGCGAGGTCATCAAGCTCCTGGCGGAAGGGAATTCGGTCAAACAAACGGCAGAGATGCTCGGGCTCAGCGCTAAAACCGTCGAAGCGCACAAGTTCAACCTCATGCGCAAACTCGACATTCACAATAAGGCGCAGCTCGTGACCTATGCTATTCAGAAAAAGATTGTGAGCGTGCCCGCTAGTGCCTAGAAGGCCAGACAACTCTAATCGACAGCCGCGGCCAGAGTTGCCAGATCCGGGATCTCCCAGTCCGACTTGGCTGCGCTTGTCTTAACTGCTCCCACGCCCGGACGCGCTGAAGGTCGATTTACCCACACCGTGGCCAGGCCCAGCGACTTTGCGGGCGCCACGTCGTGATAAACACTTTGCGCTATGTGTAGGACCTGGTCGGGCGAGGTACCGAGGCGTTCGAGCGCTAAGCGGAATAGATCCAAGCACGGCTTGTAACAGTGGGCCTGCTGGGCAGTGATTACATCCTCGAACGGAACTTGCAGCTTGGGGCAGGTGGAAGTAAACAGGTCGTCATCGATGTTCGATAAGATCGCCAGTTTGAATTTCCTTCTGAGCTGGTGAAGCGCCGCGACCGTATCGAACCAAGGCTTCCAGTTTTTGAGCGAAGCCGCCAAGGATGCTTGTTCCTCGAGGCTCGGCGTGAATCCCAGACGACGGCCGAAAGCGAGCACGACTCCAGCAAGGACCTCTTGGTAAGAGCGAAAGGGCGGCTCTTCTCCCTGCGCTTCAAATTCACCGTACCATTCCAGCAGCTGTGAGTCTCCGATTTCTTTGCCGTGCCTGAGAAGCATTGGGCGAAGCGTACCCAGAATGCCGCTTTCCCAGTCGACCAGGGTTCCATAACAATCAAAGGTCAGAAATCGAAAACGTGATAAAGCAGTACTCAGGTCTTGGTTTTTAGCTCTCAGTGGTCACCTCGAATCGACTTCAGTGTACATCTGGTCTAACTCAAAAAAGCCAATGCCCGCCAGCGTCAGGGATTTCTATTCGAGCACAATCGACACCCGCTTTACCTGATTTCCAGCGGCTGGGACAAGGTGAAGCCGAGGGCTGATTCGGCCGGGATAACGATGTCCTTGTTGCCAGTAAAGGCAGCACCGCCGGTGCCGGCTCCCGCGCCAGCCAGTGCGCCGATGGCTGCCCCCTTGCCCCCGCCGGCGAGGCCTCCAATAAGTGCTCCCAGACCGGCCCCGCCGCCTGCCATTACCGCCGTGCGCTTCCCTTTCCCTTTCCCGGTACGGGTCAGAGCGGAAGTCTCGATCGGGCGATCGGTTCCGTGGATAGAAATAGAGGTGAGCTTAAGCTCGAGTGCTGCGCCGCCCTTGAAGCGGCCGAGAGGTTTCGCGTCGGCCACAACACCCGAAGCACTGGCACCGGCGGGAATTACGGTTTTGCCCTCGACCTCAACCGGCTGGGCTAAGGTGGCGGAGAAACTTTGACCAGGCTGGCTGATCTTTGAGCCTACGGCATCCCCCATGCGGACGGTCAGAACCGTGCCGGCGGGAAGTACCACTGGTTTTAGTTCAGCCTTTACCCTTTCAGCCCTGGGTGCAGCCTCTGGCTGGGCCGCGGAGTTTGCCCCATTGGCAGAGTTGTCGGGAGCATTTGTGGCGTTGGGATTATTCGTGCTGCCGGTCGTATCAGCGGGTTGTTTGCTGCAGGCGGGCATGGCAACCGCCAAGAACAAGGCGAGGCCGAGTGTAATAAGGCGGGAGCGCATGGGAGCCTCCAAAAACATCTGTCGTTGAATAAGCTTTGCTGGACAGTGTACCGCAATGAGTCCGGTCGGAGAGACTATCGAAAGGTCAGCACCCCTCGAATGCACATGGAGTACCTTCGCGATGGGTTGCGGTTCAAAGCTTACTTTTCTGCGGATCCATTCCCGGTACTGCCATCGCCCAGAATCGTCAGCAATCCCGATCGGTGGTCCTCGGGTTCGCTCTCGCGCGCGGGCGGAGTTGGCTGGGGACCGTCAGCCGCCGCCGAGGCAGTTAAGGGCTGGACTAATCGCTCGCCGGCATGCGAGAGGAACTTGGCACTGTTCAATAGCGGACGGCCCAGCGAGGCGTTATAGCTGGTCCAGGGAATCTCCTGCGCTGCTTCCCGTTCGAAATGGGCGCGCATGCTCTCCATTTTCGAGTCCAGATCATCGAGGTAATGCAGCATAAGCGCCTCGGGGAACATAGGGAGCTTGGGAGATCCAAATTCGTACTCGCCGTGATGGCTGATGATGAGGTGTTCCACCAGAGTCTTTAATTCTTGCGGAAAGTCCGGTAGAAGTTGCAACTTGGCCTGCAACATTTCCAGTTCAATAACCATGTGCCCCAGCAACTGGCCACGCGTGGTGTAGGAGAACGCGCGGTTATAAGTAAGCTCGTGGATTTTTCCAATATCGTGAAGGAACGCGCCCGTCAAAAGCAGATCTCGATTGATTTGCGGGTAGTTGCGGCAGATTAAATCGCAGGAGCGAAATAGCGATACCACGTGATCGAGCAGTCCACCAATATAAGCATGATGCAGGGTCTTGGCAGCTGGCGCACAACGGTAGGCAGCCGCAATTTCGGGATCACCCATAAACGCGCGGACTAATGCCTGTAAGTGCGGGTCCACGAAACCCCGGACGAATTCCGAGAGCGTACTCCATAACTCATCGACATCTTTCGTTGTTTTTGGCAGGTAGTCCGTAAAATCGACTTCTGATTCCTCCAGCCGGCGAAGCTTATATATGGTGAGCTGGAAACGCCGGCTAAATTTATTGATTAGTCCTTTGACTTTGACGAACTGGTCCTGCTCGAAGGCATCGATGCAATCAGCAACGTTGTCCCACATCTTGGCTTCGATATGGCCACTGCGGTCAGCCAGGGTCAAGGCCAGATAGGGCTCGCCACTTTTCTTGGGTTTTACCTGCTTTATGGCAACGACAAAACTGGAGATGATGACCTTGTTCTCATGGCGCGATGCATCGGAGACATAAAAATCCTTCATAGGCAGAAGAATCCTGGCTGTAGAGATGTTTTCTGGTACGTCTCGCAGCTCTGGAAGGCTCAGCTTAACCTAAAAAACGCCTAACTTCTTCTTCTTTTTGCCCTTCAGATTTCTTGCGGAAGCCTCTTTTACCGAGGTTTCGATGGGGTTGGTCTGGTTGGCGCTTGCCCCGGTGTCCACATATCCGGGCTTAACGACGATGAACGCCTCTTCGCGAAGCTTGGTCAGATACTCGCGCAGTGCGGGATTGAGCTTCTCCATATAGATGGCTTCCTGCACCTTTGGCTCGATATCCTTCAAAGGTGGGATGCCAGCTTCGGTATGCTCGGTAACCTTCAGCAACACGTATCCCTGGCGGGTGCGAATTACGTCCGACACCTCACCCGGTTTTATGGCAAATGTCTTGTCTTCGAGTTCTTTGGCCAAGGCTCCGCGTTTGAAATAACCCAAGTCGCCGCCCTGGGATGCTGTCGGCCCATCGGAGCTCTTTTTGGCGACGTCCTCGAACTTTGCGCCCTTGTGAATCTGCTCAAGCAGATTCTTGGCTTTGGCTTCGGCGGCAGCGAGTTGTTGCGCATCTTCCTCTGTCGCGACTGGTTTGTCGCCGCCACCGCTCTTTTCATTGGCAGCCGCAGGTTTCTGCGTGGAAACCAGAATCTCGCTCAGTCGGATCTGCTCCTGCTCTGTCATTTCCCCCTTGTGATTGTTGTAGTACTCCTGCTCCTCGTCCTTGGAGACTTGAATCTTCGACCCGACTTGGTCGCTGATCACTTTTTGCGTAATGATCTGGTTGCGAAGGTTCTGCTTGAAATCTTCGAAAGAGACACCCTGAGCCTGCGCCGCTTTCTCCAGATCGTCCATCGAGGTGAGGTTCATCTGCTTGCGGATCTCATCGAGGCGCTTTACTAACTCGGTATCGGCCGAAATCGAGAGATCCTTGGCCTTCTCCAGCAAGAGCTGCTGGTCGATCAGGCCGCGGAGGATATCGCGTTCGCGCTCGAGATAGATCTTATCGGCATTGGCGGGATCCTGTTGCTGAATCTCTTGTTTGAGCTGGTCTTTTTCGCGAAGGTACTCGGAGCGGGTAACAATCTGGTTGTTAACCCTGGCAATAATTTCTTCGACGACCGAATCCGGGTTGGAGGCAGTCGCGGGGAGGACGGCAACACTGAAGCAGAGCAACCACAAAACCCGTTTTTTCATGGAAACCGACAACATAGAGGCAACTACCAGATTGAGAATTCTTGTGCTGATTCTGTAAATTGTACATCCCGCAACCCGCCTTGAGCCATAGGTGGGCTGCTATGATAATCAGTTTTTTTAGGGTCGCGAGGAAGTACCCCATGAGGGTTGTTCTAGTCCTACTAGTAATTGCAACAGGTTGCATCGGTGACATGGCCGGGCAGGTCCGTAGTTTTACTGGAGAAGCTCAGCTCGAGGATATGGCCAGTCGATTTGCTCCCACCCCCCTGCGCGTAGACATCTCTGAACTAACGGGGGGCGACCGTCAGGCCTTGGCCAAGCTTGTCGAGGCTGCCCGAATCTTCGATGAGGTGTTTCTACAGCAGATGTGGACCGGGAATATAGCTTTGTACCAGCGGCTGCAGAGGGACACCAGCCCGTTGGGCCGCGCCCGCCTTCACTATTTCTGGATCAATAAGGGTCCGTGGTCAGAGATCGACGATTACAAAGCATTTCTGCCGAGCGTGCCAACAAGTAAGCCGCCAGGCGCCAATTTCTATCCCGAAAATGTCACCAAGGCACAGCTGGAGACCTGGTTTTCCTCGCTCCCGGAGGAAGGGCAGCAGAAGGCAAAAAGTTTTTTTTCCGTCATCCGCTGGAGTCCAACCGAAGACGGCAAAAAAGGGGTGCGCCACAGCCTGGTGGCAGTTCCCTACAGTGAAGAATATAAGGACGATTTGACGCGTGCAGCAGGCCTGCTTCGCGAGGCCGCAGCGCTCACCCAGAACTCCTCGCTCAAGAAATTCCTCACTACCCGCGCCGACGCGTTCCTCTCGAACGATTATTACGAAAGCGATATGGCGTGGATGGATCTCGACGCGCCACTCGATGTAACCATCGGTCCCTACGAAACCTACAATGACGAGCTATTCGGCTACAAGGCGGCCTTTGACGTGTATGTGAACCTGCGCGATGAACAAGAGAGCGCCAAGCTCTCTGCCTACACCAAGCATCTTCAGGAGATCGAAGACAACCTTCCCATCGATCCCGAGTACCGTAACAGGAAGCTTGGCGGCGCTGCTCCAATCCGAGTAGTTGACCAGATTATCAGCGCCGGCGACGGCGCTCATGGGATTCAAACTGCCGCGTATAACCTTCCCAACGATGAGCGCGTTGTGCAGCAAAAAGGTAGCAAACGGGTCATGATGAAGAACGTGCAGGAGGCGAAATTCCACAGCGTTCTGGTCCCCATTGCCAGGAAAATGCTGATCCGATCCAATGCCATTGATGTGAACTTCGATTCATTCTTCACTCATATCGTCGCCCACGAACTGATGCATGGTTTAGGGCCGCAACAGATCACCCTCAATGGCCGCGCTACTACGGCACGCGCAGAACTAAAAGAGCTCTATGGTGCGGTGGAAGAGGCTAAAGCGGACGTCACCGGATTGTTTGCCCTGCAATACATGATGGATCACAGCAAGGAGACGGACCTGGCAAAGGTGCTGCCCTCTGACGATGCCGCGCAACGACAGTTGTACATCACGTATCTTGCCTCGGCGTTCCGGAGCCTGCGCTTCGGTTTGAAGGACGCCCACGGCAAGGGGATGGCGATGCAATTCAATTACCTGACCGACAGGGGCGCCTTTGTCGCTCACGCTGATGGCACCTACAGCGTGGACATGGGCAAGATCCGAGATGCGGTTCGCGAGCTGGATCATGATCTTCTTATGTTGGAAGCTAAGGGCAATTATGTTGGGGCGAAGAAGATGTTGAATGAACTAGGTGTCATTCGACCTCCTATAAGACGAGCATTGGTGCGATTGGACTCGATTCCGACTGACATTGAACCCATCTTCGTAACCGCCGATGAGTTAGTTCCGGCCGCGACTGCAGCTCCAGCCGCAAAGCCTGCGGTAGCGAGCAAGAAAAGGAAGGGCCGCTAAGGCCCGGACGGGGCAGATCCCACTTTGGAGGAGGGAGTTGCCCCTCGGCGATTAAAGCCAATGGATTTACACCCGAATCGTGCGGGCGTGAAGGTCTCGTCCACCCTGCGCTATGCGTCAGTCCAAAACCGTTCGGGTGTCAAGCGTGTGCCTTTTCCGCGAGAGTCCGCAACAGCACCAAGGCGGTCACATCGTTCGCCACTCGACGTCTCTCCTTGCCTCGGTCAACGCTGCTTAAGATTTGTTCGCAGAGCTGTTCCGCGGTTGAGACATTGGCTTGCGCCAAAATTTTCGCAACCCGATCGAGCCCGAACCCACCACCGTCGTACCGCGCTTCGGTCACGCCTCTGGAAACCAACAAGAGACAAGCACCGGGTGCCAACGCAACTGTGGGCGCGTCGTGGGTCACATGCGAAAATAAGCCGAAGGGAAGCCCAGTCGCGGCGAGGCGAGTAATGCCCGTGCCGTCCCGTACCAGCGCGGGTGTGTGTCCCGCGTTGCTATAGCAAACCGTACCTAACCTTTCGTTATAACAGGCGATCAATGCTGGACAGGAGCGAACGCCATGCGCAGCTTCCATGACCGCGCGATTCATCTGCAACGATAAGTCCATCATGGCATTGGCTTCATTGATATCATCGGCAGAAAAAAGTTCATTGCCGTAACTGCGAAAGGTTTGTTGGGCCGCGGAAACTATGCTTGCATTCTCGCTATGACGCCCGGCAACGTCCAGAAGTCCGAAAAGGACCAGATGAGGAGCCACCCGCAGAAAATCATAGAAGTCGCCGCCGACGCGCTGACCACGATAGACGGCCGAGATTTCCGCCTGATTAAGCGATGGAACCGCAATCGGCGCCAGCGACGGTGGAGAGAAATCTTTTGTCTTTAAGAAGCTTACAGGCATGACTTGCCAGGCGAGGAAAGTACCACAACCTATGGGCTGTGTCACCAGGAACGAGGGCAACCAGACGAATGGGTACGCGAACATGGCCTCAAAGGTAGAGGAATCGCATGCCGCCGGCTTCGAGGGAGTTGAACGAAATTTCCTGTTGAATGGCGGAACAGTTGCGAACAGGCGCTGCCCACGTTCTTCGTGTCGAGCGCCTGAGCGATCTAACCCAGACTCCAGCCTGGACCGGGGGCAACGACGGCAAGCTGCGAATTCCGACTCACGGCGTGGATTCGCTGAATTCCGAGCCGGCACGAATTCTCAAGCAGGAGCTGGCACACTCGTTCATCAACCAGATGGTCCAACGGACGATGCCCTCAGAGGCTGCATGAGGGTATAAGCGAAGCGACGTTTTCCACGACCAACCGCATTTTCGTGTCGTCGGACGCGTACTGTGCGGCGTCCAACATGGCGGGAAGCATCCGCCGAACTCGGGTCGAGGCGAGTCGGCCTCTCCCCGTAAGCGACTGCAATACTTGGCCTTGCCCATTTGGACCAGAGTGGCGGCATAATAATCAAGTTATGGTTGGGATATCGGCTGAAAGCGCAAGGCAAAGTCGAGATGGCCACGGGACGAGGAAATTTCCGCCATCGAATTCGTGCTTTCCCGCGATAAAGTAAGCGGCTGCTGTAATCTCGTGGGAACTGCCTTCAACGGAGGGCAGCGCATCGGTATCACCGTGCCCGTTGTGGATGAGCTTAGATGGCAGCTCCGCACCAGCAGTCAGTTCTTCCTGCGGAACTACCGTTGGCAAGTCCGGTTCGGATGTCGCCGCCGTGGAGGCGCCAAATTGCGGAGGTACACCTCCGGATTCTACGCGCTCCACCGCGGCTTGAGGGATGGCGTCGGAATGGTCGCCAAAGTCATATTCCAAATGAGGCCCCTTTTGCTGGGCATGGCCGGGCCAAATCGTCCGTCCATTCTTCAGATGTATAACATCGGCACGGCAGAGGAGAGCCGATATGATTACAACGAATACATGCGTAAGGTGCCGTACGGGCGAATTTTAACAACGAGCCGAGGCCCCACCTAGTGACTGAAGTAATTGGCAAAATCCTGCTAAGACGCGCCGCGAATCTCCTCTTCGTTATTCTGTCGCTGCTACTTGGGGTCGAAGGTTTGTCGGCGTCCGGTCCGTTGAAGGGTTCCTCAACATCGCCAGCCAAACCTGCCGAACAGCTTTATTTGCAGTTGCACGCCGTCGAGCTCGATCCAGCCAGGGTCTATGAGATTCGTGATGCATCCCTCGATTACCCCAAGCTACACATAACTTTGGATGACGGGGAAATCGGTTTCACGGCTGACGTTTACGGAAAAATAACCGGAGCATTCTTCGAAGGTGATGGGGAATTGCTGGTGGTCCCACCCGACCAGGCGGAGCGAGCCTCGATGACCTTGTTCACCGGCGCCGCTATCCTCGAAGAGCGGTTCCGGACAGCGTATTTTCGTTTCAATGACGACACTTTTGACTCTCTGCAACCGCACCTACGGTCGAGTTCTGCTGGAAAAGATTTCGTCGCCGAGTGGGGAGACGCCGCTCGAAATTTAGCTACCGCCGATGCGTTGCGGTTGTTTGTGAGCTTTAGCCACTGTCTGCCTGCAGGCGGACAACATTATTCAGAAAGCTCCCACTGCAGTTTCGGTCCGGAAGAACGGTTCCTGCATGCCCGCGTGCAGGGCAGCAAACTGGGCGTGTTTGATGTTACTTATGACTCATCGGCCGCGGAACAGGTCTCGATTGGCCAACAGAAATCTCTGGAAGGAGTGACTTATTACAACGTTTGGACGCAGTTTTCGGTCAACCATTCCCTCAATCACAGCGAAAGGCGAATTCCCCAAGAAGTTGCCATCCGCAGCTATCAAATCGATGTCGAGGTAACTCCCCCCACCAACCTACAAGCGAAGACGCGGATGAAAGTAGACGTGCTCGCTGACGGATCGCGAGCGCTTCTTTTTGAACTGTCGCGATATCTCAAAATAAGCAGGATCACCGAGCAGGGCAATGAGTTGGAGTTTATTCAGAACCAGGCCGTGGAAGGAACCCAATTGGAACGGCGGGGAAATGACATTGTGGCAGTTGTGTTTCCCAAACCGCTCCAAGCCGGCCAGAACATTGAGTTGAACTTCGTCTACGGGGGTGATGTTCTTTCCGAAGCGGGTGGCGGACTACTCTATGTCGGGGCCCGCGGAATTTGGTATCCCAACCGCGGGATGGCAGCTGCCGACTTTGACCTAAGGTTTCTCTACCCAACAGGATGGAGCTTACTTGCAACCGGGGCGCGAGTCTCTACCAACGAGAATGCTGAGCTGTCGCGGCCGGCCGCGGAAAGGGCGAGTCGCTGGATAACGAAAGTTCCCATTCCAGTTGCAGGATTCAACCTGGGAAAATACTCCAAGGCTGAGACCCGAGCCCGAGACGCTATCGTTGAAACCTATGCGGCGGCCGGTGTAGAGCGCGCTTTTCCCAAGCCTCCCGAGCTGGAGGCTGGCGGGCCTGGCGTGGTGCCAGGCCGCCCGCCCAGAGCGACTGTACCGCTAGTCTCATCTCCCGTGTCTCCCGCACGAAACGAGCAGATGGTAGCCGACACCGCAGCGCGGGCGATCGATTTCTATTCGGAACGCTTTGGCCCCTATCCCTACGAGACCCTGCGTCTGACACAGATGCCAGGTCCGATGAGCCAGGGCTGGCCGGGGCTCGTTTTCCTTTCCAGCTTCTCGTTCCTGCTTCCCGAGGAACGAGCCCGCATTCAGCCGGATGCGGTGGAAGCGGTTCTGTCACGGCAGGTGACTGCCCATGAGACCGCTCATCAGTGGTGGGGCGACCTCGTCTATTGGCAGGGTTACCGAGATCAGTGGCTATTCGAGGGGCTCGCTAATTATTGTTCGCTGATGATGCTGGAATCGATGGATCCTGTCACTTTTAATCATGTGATGACGCGATATCGGAACAATCTGTTGGAAAAAAACAAGGTGGGCGCAGTGCTGAAGGATGCAGGTCCCGTGACTCTCGGACTACGATTGTCTTCCTCGGAATTTCCCAACGGCTACGAGGCCATCAGTTATGGCCGCGGGACGTGGCTGTTCCACATGATTCGCCACATTCTGGATGACGTTCCGGCAGATGATGAACACCGGAGAGAAGGCCCCGCCTCGGAGCCCTTTGCTCGAGCCTTGCACAAATTGCGAGAACGTTACGCGGGCAAGCCAGTCACCGTCCGCGAGGTGCTCCAAGGGTTTAGTGAAGAGCTGCCTCCGGCCGCAAGATACGAAGGGAAAAAACGGCTCGACTGGTTCTACGAAGACTGGATCAACGGCACCGCAATTCCTCGTTTGCAACTACAAGGTGTCAAATTGGCCGACAATGGCCGATCGATGTCCGCCAGCGGAACTATCTTGCAAAAAAATGCTCCAGACGAACTAGTGACATCAGTTCCGATTTTTGCACAGCTAACAGGAAATCACAGGGTCTTCGTCGCGCGAATCTTCGCCGACGGACCGGACACCGCATTTCGAATCTCCGTTCCGCCAGGTACTCGAAGGCTGCTGCTGGATCCCGACGATACAATCTTGAGGAACTAACCGCCTGTTATGCCGAAGAAGATCAGTTGCACTGGATCGTGATTTGAATTGCAAAACGTCTCCCACCCGAGGGCGGTACTGCGCCTGCTTGAATCCTTCCTGGACGCAGATTACGCGGAATCTCACGGACAAAACACATTCGGAGCACTGCGAGAGGCTTCGATCGAAGTGCAGCGCCAGGATCGAGCATTCTCGCGCTTGGCTCAGCCCGGGGGTTCTTCCAACTCGTGCCGAATCAGAAAACGCCCTCAGCATACTTCTCAAGTAAGAGTTGGCACCCGGCAATTCCGCTAAGCTTATTACGTTCTCCTTTTTTCCTTCATAGAAAACGCGAATGCACAAGCTCCCGGCACCCCATGCGCTGTCTTGTGCATCCCACCTCGCTGTCCTGTGCATCCCACCTTCCCAGGGTGAAAAAGATGCGAAAGCTCTCCACTCTCCTGGCGCTGACTGCGTTGCTGATTTCTCCCGCAGCCGGTTTCGACAGCTATTGGCATTTGCAATGTAGCCAAAAAGTAGGCGAGCAATTTGGTTTTAGCAGTGATGCCTGGAAAATCATGCAGCTGGGTAACTTCTCGCCTGATTTTTTTGGACCAGTATCTGAATATGCAGCCAGAAATCCGAATTGGAAGCAATTGCCAGGCCTGACGCAATTCGTCGCCAGCAATCCGCAGGTCCGGGGGGCTGCGATTTATCTGCACTTCGACAACCTGAATGGTGATTTCCAACACAACTCCGACTTCGACTACCTATTCTCGCACTTGCTTCAAGCGACGCAACATCTGCTGGCCAGCTACGACAAAATCAAGGTTGACGAGCGCACGCGCAAGGTTCTGACGCTTGTTACCCTGGGGGCATCTTTGCATGCTGTCCAGGACTTCTATAGCCACTCCGACTGGATCCACAATGACTTCGACAAGACGGACGTGAAAATGGTTCGACTACCATCCGGTGAACTTCGTGCGCCCACTTGGTTCGAGTTTCATGGCAAACATGGTCAGCCCGACAGTTGGCCTTTCCAGGTAAAGTCGGGGATCTATCCGCCGATTCCGGGTGCGCGGAATACTCACACTCACATGAATCATGACAATTCCCGGCTGATGTACACGGAATATGAGACTCCTGGGCAGCCGCTAAAATCTCAGGCACAATTTCACAACGTTGGGCCAGTTCCTGCACGCGGCGATGATGCTTCCAATTTGGCTCATCAACAGCTTGCGGTCCATACGGCAATGGCGGCAAGCATCGAATGGGTTCAGAAGGTAGAAGAGAATCCCGACGCGAAAAAAGCGATTGAGTCGGCCAAGAGCTGGGAACTGCAGCCGCACGATCCTCACCTCGCAACAGAATTGAAAGCTGGTGAGACCACGCAAATGGCGCTTTCCTGCGCCTCTGGTAAGTGGGACGGAGACAATCCTCCTCCCGAACGCGGCGCTGTATGTCGCTCAGTGTTGCAGGGAAAACTAAACTCTGTGGGTGGAACAACCGGATCTGATCTTCAAACGCAGATCATCGGCCTGGCTGCCAACCTGCTCACTCCGCTTGCCCTAAAGTTCACCGGAATGTTTTGGGATGTTCACGGACAGTACCACATCTTGGAGGGGCTAACCCAGGACATCGCTTCTAATTCGGGGCATTATGCTTTTCACAAAGAGTAAAACCTGCCGGGTCTGACACGTATGTTTTTGCCAAGCGGCTTCTTGCATTCCTCGCCCTCAAAAAAGGCCCTTTGAGCTTCGTGGTCACGGCGCGCGCGGGGTTAAGAACTTCGACAACAAGGTTTGGCTAGGGCTCCGATCTAGCAGCCAGAGGCGATGCTCTCCGCAACTTTTGGAGGTTTTTACAATCCAACGACAAACTATTACTTTAACGAGGCTCCGGACGTGATCGCCAAAGCGGCATTCGAACCCGCTTTCCGGCAATGATGAAATTTTTGGGATTTTAGGAGAATTTCGTTCCGCGTTTTTCCTGCACGACTACCTCGAACCCAAGTCTAGGCTGGAGGTTTGACCAGAACTAGCTCCAGTGCAGCGGTTGCCTTTATCAGCTCCTTCTGTGCACTATCGCGTAGCATTCGAACAAACGAGATTGGTACTTCTACCCGCCGCCGAGTATGCTGGCCGTACTGCATTTACGAAGATCAGCAGACGGCAAAGTCGTGGTTCTTTGTTATGGCAACCAACCTGGCGGCTGTCCCCATCACATTTGTTTTATACTAACTGTGAGATCAGAAATCTCGTCAGGCGATATTGTATAATTCCCCAAAGAACGTCGTAACGGATGGCTACGAGATGTCAACCTTTGGACATCGCGTGGTGGGCGTGCGCCATAGTATTGGCCGCGGACTGCTGGTGCTGCTCGCCGTTTCCTCGCTGGCCGTCAGCCTAGTATCGCGGTTCTCGACAACTCCTAACGCAGACTTTGGCAAGCAAACCTCCATCTCGGCAGAGTCGGCGAACGCCAAGACGCAGCACCTTCTGAGTGATGGCCCGCAATGGACCGCTCCTGTCGCTTCCTTCATCATGTTGGTAGTTCCACGCGGTAAGACGCGGATCTCCCACCCCATTTTGCCGCTCATCTATCTTCACTCCGAAAATTGGCTCTACAATCGTCCCCCTCCCTTTTTCTGATTGCCTAGCAATACCCCGAAACGGGTAGGTTGTCGCTCGTACCCCGATGCTCGGTGGGATCTCATCGGTCGCGGTTGATACTTGCGGCAGGTTCAGGCGCTATTCAGGCCAATCCCTTAACGATTTGGTGATGGCGCCGACCTTGAAACGATCGAGACGAAATGCAAAAAGGGTTGCCCATTTTCTGTATTGCCTCCCCTGTTCGTTGTCTGACGCGTACTGGCGCAGCAGCATGGTTAAGGGGGCAGGCGTGAGCGGCCGGTCTTAAGCGCGCTCTCGCCAGAAGGGAACTGCTGGATTATGAAGCGCAAACGAGAAATCGTGATCGGTTTCACGGTTGTCCTCTTGGGGTGCGTCATCGGGCTGGTGAGCCTCTCTGTGCACAAAGGGAACGCGAATGGTGAGGGCGACCAGCAAATCACTCCCGCCGCTGTAGCGCTGGTGGCTCGCAAGCCGCTGGCGCACTCGGTCACGCTCTCCGGGGAATTTGTGCCTTTCCAGCAGGTCGACGTGCATGCCAAGGTCGCCGGGTACATCAGCAAGATATATGTGGATGTCGGCGATCGCGTGAAGATTGGCCAGACGTTGGCCGTTCTTGAGGTTCCCGAACTCAGTGCCCAACTTCAAGGTGCGACTGCGTCGGTACATCGAGCCAAAGATGGCGTGCGGCGAGCGGAAAGCGACATAAACCGCGCCAAATCGTTACATGAGGCCACGCATCTTGACTGGACACGTTTGCAACAGGCGTCGCAAGCGCGCCCTGGCCTGATCGCTCAACAGGAGCTCGATGACGCGCTTGCCAAGGACAAGGAAGCCGAAGCACAGGTTGCTGCCGACGAAGCTGCGCTGGCTGAAACCCAGGGCGCGCTCGAGGTCGCACTCGCTGACGAAAAGCGATACAACGCGTTGAGCGACTACACCCGCATTGTGGCTCCCTTCCCGGGAGTCATTACCAAGCGCTGGGTCGATACCGGTGCATTGGTGCAGGCGGGAACTAGTTCCAACACACAGTCCCTTCCCGTGGTCAGCATTGCCCAGATGGATTTATTCCGGCTGACCCTGTCGGTTCCCGAGTCTGCTGTACCAATGATCAAGCTTGGCGACATGGTCAGGGTACACCTACAAGCGCTCAATCGCGATTTTGACGGGAAGGTCTCCCGTTTTGCCAATGACGTTTCCGAGGAGACCCGCACTATGCACACAGAGGTGGACGTTACCAATCCCGATAACACTCTGGTACCCGGCATGTACGCCGAGGTGAACCTCACGTTGGCCAAGAAAGACGATGCCTTAGTGGTACCCATCGAGGCGGTTTCGCGCAACGGTCCACGAGCCACAGTTCTGTTCGTGGATCCCCAAAACGAAATCCAGGAGCGGGAAGTGACACTGGGGATGGAGAGTGCCAATCGCGTGGAAGTCGTTTCCGGGCTTAATGAATCGGATCGCGTCGTCATCGGCAACCGTAGTCAATTCCGGGCGGGCGAAAAGATAGTGCCCAAGCTGATTACCGACGCACCTAGCACCGCGGAGAACCAGATCTGATGTCCAAGTTCGCCATCAAATACCCGTTTTTCATCATTGTTGCTTGCCTGATAATCGCGATCGTTGGCATGTCCGCCCTCATGCGCATGCCCGTGGATCTGTTTCCACCTATCAACATCCCGGTAGTTGTAGTCGCTACCTTTTATTCGGGAATGCCCCCGCAGCAGATCGAGACCAGCATCACTGATCCATTCGAACGCTTCTTCACACTCGCCAGTGGAGTAGACCACATCGAGTCGAGATCGTTGACGGGCGTCAGCTTGATAAGGATTTATTTCCAGCCCGGGAGCAATGCCGATGCTGACCTTAGTAGCATCTCGAATTTGGCCATGGCCGATCTGCGGCGTTTGCCGCCTGGTACCCTGCCTCCGGTAGTGCTGAAGTTCGATGCCTCCAGCCTGCCAGTTTGCCTGATCACACTTAAAGGCGAAGGCTTGAATCAAACCCAATTGCGCGACTTGGGCCAATACACGGTGCGAAACCAGATTGCGAATGTGCCCGGTGCGTCGGTTCCGCAACCGTTCGGTGGACGCTACCGGCAGATCATGGTGTATGTCGACCCGCTGAAGCTCGAAGCGCACCAACTTTCGGCCATGGACGTCGTCCGTAGCGTAAACAGCAGCAATCTCATTCTGCCCGCCGGTGATGTAAGGATAGGTCCGTATGATTACAATCTCTATACCAACAGCCAAGCTCCAAATGCGCAGCTGATTAATGAGATGCCAATCAAGACGGTGGGCCAGGCATCGGTGTTAGTGCGCGACGTTGGGAAAGCGGTTGACGCCCAGCAGATTCAGACCAACGTGGTGCGCGTTGATGGCCAGCATTCCGTCTACCTCCCTATTCTCAAGCAAGGCGGAGACAGCAACACGATCGCCGTGGTCAACGGCATCGAAAAAGCGATCTCCAATTTGGTGGATGTCCCCAAGCAGCTGGTAACGAAGGTTGTCTTCGATCAGTCCATCTTTGTCAAAATGGCAATTGAGAACCTGCTGCACGAAGGTGCCTTGGGACTCATTCTGACCGGGCTCATGATCCTCCTCTTCCTTGGAAGTATCAGAGCCACCCTCGCCGTATTCCTGTCGATTCCGCTCTCCGCATTGGCGGCATTCTTGGCCATCAGCGCTGGGGGCGGCACGGTCAATACCATGGTTCTCGGCGGATTGGCTCTTGCCTTTTCGCGACTTATTGATAACTCGGTCGTGGTGCTGGAAAACATCTTCCGTCACATCGAAATGGGAGAGTCTCCCGAGGTAGCGGCCGAAAAAGGCGGACAGGAAGTTTCGCTCGCGGTGCTCGCCGCCACCATTACCACCTCGATTGTCTTCTTTCCAGTTATCTTCTTATACGGAGTTAGCCGCTTCCTTTTTGTCGCTCTCGCCGGGGCGGTTGTCCTTTCCCTATTTGCTTCCTACCTAGTCGCAATGACGGTCGTGCCGCTGTTCTGCGCCAAACTCATTGGGAAACATCAAGCCGACGAGGAAGTCGGGGAAGGCTCCGTTGGCGCTCGCTTCGGCGCAATTGCCAAAAAATTCAACGTCTACTTTGAAAGAATGCTGGGTGAGTATGACCGCAGCTTGGCCAAGACGTTGCTGCGCCCCGCAGCAACAACGCTTGGCTTAGCCGGCGTTTCCCTTCTCTGTCTAACGCTGTATCCGCTGCTGGGAGTGGCATTCTTCCCCCGCACGGATCCAGGACAATTCGTTATCAATCTCAAAGCGCCAACTGGCACGCGCATCGAATTGACCGACCGCTACGTCAAACAGGTCGAAGATATCGTGCGCCAAGTCGTCCCTGCGAACGAGCTCGGCATAATCGTTTCTAATATCGGAGTAACCGGCGACTTTTCTGCCATTTATACTCCGAACTCCGCCCCCAGCACCGGTTTCGTTCAGGTTAGCCTCCAGGACAACCACAGGGTCGGGAGCTATGAGTATATGAGACGGGTTCGCGCGAGATTAAGTGAAGTGATGCCACAACTGAGTACCTATTTCCAGTCGGGCGGACTCGTGGATGCCGTGCTTAACATGGGCATGCCGGCGCCGATCGATATTCAGCTCGGCGGCAGCAGTTTACGACAGACATACGCGGCCGCTACTCAGATCGCCAATCAAGTTCGCCAGCTTCCCGGAGTCAGCGATCTCTTGATCCCGCAGGGCATCGATTATCCGGCACTGCGTCTCGACATTGACCGGGAAAAAGCCAGCCTTGTCGGACTCAGCCAACAGGAAGTTGTTGACAATGTGATCACCGCTCTTAGCTCGAACGGCATGATCGCTCCCAACTACTGGATCGATCCTAAGACGGGTAATCCCTACCTGCTGACGGTGCAGTATCCCGAGGATGCGGTCAAAACGCTGGAAGACCTGAAAGAAATGCCCTTGCGCGGGGCCAAGAGCAGCGAACCGACTATGCTGGACACGGTCGTCAAGGTGAGCACGATTCCGTCTCCAACCGAAGTGGATCACTATCAACTGTTCCGAGTCATTGACCTGTATGTGGCACCCAAGAGCGAGGATCTCGGCAAAGTGAACAGTCAGATCGACAAGATCCTCGCCAAAACCAAGATGCCGGAAGGTGTCCGCGTGTCGGTACGCGGATCGGTGCAGGCGATGAACGCCTCATTCAAGAGCTTCGGGATAGGGTTGATTCTGGCCGCGCTGCTCGTCTACCTGGTTCTGGTCGCACAATTCGCATCTTTCCTCGACCCTTTTATCATCCTGCTCGCCGTACCCCCCGGGCTGGCGGGTGTCCTGCTCTTTCTGCTCGTCACCGGAACCTCGCTGAACGTCATGTCCTTAATGGGCGTAGTGATGATGGTCGGGATCGTGGTTTCGAACAGCATTCTCATTGTGGAATTTACCCGTCGCATGCGCGAGGATGGTATAGGGATCCGCGAGGCTGTCACGACCGCTTCGCGGTTGCGGCTCCGCCCAATTCTCATGACCTCGTTGGCTACTCTGCTGGGACTGATTCCCATGGCCATGAAACTGGGCACTGGAGCAGAAGCCTATGCTCCGTTGGCGCGTTCGATTATCGGCGGCTTGCTGGTCTCGGTGGTAGTGACGGTGTATCTTGTGCCCGGCGCCTATCTGTGGTTTCACGGAAAAGACGAGACTCACAAG
>Ga0126370_10000300_pt1 | contig 19419 bp, 20 predicted proteins | sample PanSoiMetaPlot_3_FD_92586 | JGI IMG/M metagenome (GOLD analysis project Ga0126370, IMG submission 92586) | Tropical forest soil microbial communities from Panama - MetaG Plot_3 | ecosystem: Environmental > Terrestrial > Soil > Tropical forest > Bulk soil | place: Panama | collected 2016-02-17 | reverse complement strand
AGTCTTTCAAGCGGAAATGTTTGCCATTATCAATGCGAAACTTGTGCGCGATCTTGCCAGTCTTCATCGAGATTCCTTCCTCAGCGGGGCTATCTAGGCAACAGGCTCCAGCAGTCTATACCTCAGGCGCCCTCAAAAGTTTCGCGTTGGCGGTGCTCAGATGAAGCTCATGTGGCAAGATAATCGCGACTTCGTTCGATCCCCGTTGTTGGAGAGCGCTTTGTTCGACACGGACTTTCTAACTCAACATGAAACGAGCATGACGGCTTATCTACAGCTGATATCAGAAGCCGCGCAACTGGTCTGTCAGTCTTGGCCCGAAAGTCCTTACTCTGGCAAGAAAGCAGCGGAGCTGTCTAAGCTTGTCGATCCGGACTTTCTTCCGGAGGTCGGTCGAGTTCCCGATGAGATCGCGCAGATTCTGCGAACCGTCGTGGAGAACTCGGTAAGCGTCTCAAACACACGCACTGCGGCGCACCTGCACTGCCCGCCACTGCTGGCCGCGCTCGCTGCGGAGGTTGTCATCAGCTCGCTCAATCAGTCGATGGACTCCTTCGATCAGGCGCCGATCGCCACCATCGTTGAGCAGAAGATGATTCGCTGGCTATGCGGCCAGGCGGGACTCCCGGGGACAGCAGGCGGGACATTCACCACGGGCGGCTCACAGTCGAACTACACGGGCCTGCTGCTTGCTCGCGACGCGTTTCTGAAGAAGCAATGGAACTGGTCGGCGCAGAAGTCTGGCCTTCCCGCCGAGGCAAACCGTCTCCGCATCCTCTGCTCGGAAGTCGCCCACTTCACTGTCGAAAAGTCCGCATCACAGTTGGGCCTTGGAACTGATTCAGTTGTTCGGATAGACGTGGATGAGCATTTTCGTATGAAGCCTCCAGCGTTGCGCGACGCTCTTCAGGGTTTATCGGGAGAAGGCTTGCTCCCGATGGCCGTGGTGGCCACGGCAGGCACGACTGATTTCGGTTCCATCGATCCGCTGCGGGAGATTTCATCCCTTGCGCGCGAGGCAACCTGCTGGCTGCATGTCGATGCAGCCTATGGCGGTGCATTGCTGTTCTCCGCCTCGCATCGGGACAAAATCGCTGGAATCGAATTGGCCGACTCTCTCACCATCGACTTCCATAAGCTCTTCTGGCAGCCGATTCCCTGCAGCGCATTCTTGCTGCGCGATACGAGTCATTTCGATTCGATCAAGCTGTACGCCGATTACCTGAATCCAGAACTGCATGAAGAAGAGGGGATCCCCAACCTGGTCACGACTTCCCTGCTTACCAGCCGCCGCTTCGACGCCCTGAAGCTCTGGATCTCGTTTCAGTCACTCGGACGAGACAGGCTGGCTGCGATGATCGATCGCACAATCGCCTTGGCCTCACATGCGGCCGCGGTGGTGCGAAGGACACCACAACTCGAACTTATGGCCGAACCTCAACTGAGTACGGTGATATTTCGCTATGTCCCGTCAAAGCCAAATACCGACGCCGATCAGTTGAACAACCGAATCCGCCGGCAACTCTTCGATCAAGGACAAGCCGTAATCGGTCACACTCGTGTTCGCGGCCTCCAATGCCTGAAATTTACCTGCATGAATCCATCGGTAAGCGATGCAGAGATCGAAACTCTTATCAGGCTTATCGTTGAACGTGGAAGCAGACTTGAAGCAACCGCTGCGTGAGCCGTTCCGCGTGCCACCGAGAGTATTGTCATGCTGAGCGGAGCCGGAGTGCAGCGAAGCGGAACTCGGCGCAGTCGAAGCATCCCTATCCTAAAACAACTATTGAGGGTGCTAGGGATTCCTCGCTTCGCTCGGAATGACAAGTTGCATGGCTTCTGCCAGTATATGTACAGATTTGTACATAAAAATGTTCCTGAAGGAACACTTTTTCCACAGGACGAACCTAGCCCTTAGCTGTGACTGGCATCACGACTGGCAAGTTCGCCGCCTGCCAAGCGTCAAATCCACCCGCCACATTGAGGATGTTCTTGAACCCGGCGCGTTCGAGCAGGCTGCTGGCGATCATGCTGCGGTAGCCGCCCTTGCAGTGCACCGCCAGGGGCGCTTCGTGATCGATCTCGGGCGGAGAGACTTTGAAGTTGTCCAGCGGCCACCAGGTGGCGCTTTCGATGTGCCCGGCATCCCACTCGGGTTCGCGGCGTACATCGAGTACTTGCACCTCGCCGGATTGCAGTTTGGCCTGCAGTTCCTGCGGTGAAATTTGCAAGGTCGTCGCAATTGGAAGCCCAGCCGCGTTCCATCCAGCCACGCCGCCTTGCAGATAGCCATTGAGCGCTTCGATTCCGACGCGCGCAAGACGCAAACGCGCCTCTTCTGTTTGCTGCTCCGTATCCGCAATCAGCACCGGATGCGACGCCAATCCCAGCACCGTGCCCGCCCACGATGCAAATTGACCTGACAACGCGATGTTGACCGAACCCGGCACGTGTCCGGCGGCAAACTCGTCGCCCGATCGCACGTCCAGAGCAATCTCACCGTCGTTCAACATCCGCTGCAATTCCTTTGGAGCGACGGCACGCAGTGGCGCCAAATCCGACAAGGCAGCCGCACCGGTGCGGTTGATCTCTGCATCCTTGGCAAAATACTCTGGTCGAGCGGGTAGATTGCTGGTCAGTGTCTGGATGAACTCTTCCCTGCTCTTGATCTGTAAGGCGTAGTTCGTCAGTCGCTCGGTGCCAATGGTCGAGGAGCGCTCTGCACGCATATTCTTACCGCACAGCGAACCTGCACCGTGCGCTGGATAAACCAGCACCTTGTCGGGAAGAGTCATGAGCTTGCGATGGAGGCTATCGTAGAGCAGACCGGCCAGTTGCGCGGGCGTGTGCTTCGGAGAGAGATCCGGGCGTCCGACGTCTCCGATAAAAAGCGTGTCACCCGTTAGCACCGCCCACGGGTCTGCGGACTTTTCGGCGTCGGTGACGACAAGACAGATGCTCTCCGGCGTGTGCCCGGGTGTCTCCAGCACCCGAATGGATGCCTTGCCGAATTTCAATTCGAATCCATCGCTGACCGGCACATGCGGAAATGCCGCGTTAGCCTGCGCGCCCATATAAATCCTGGCCCCCGTGCGTGCCGCGAGTTCCTTGTGTCCTGAGACGAAATCGGCGTGGAGATGAGTTTCGAAGATGTGGCGGATGGTCACGCCCTGATCGGCGGCGGCTTTTAGATAGAGTTCAACGTCACGCTGCGGATCCACCACTACGGCTTCGCCTTCGGAAGCCAACAGATAGGAAGCGTGCGCAAGACAGCCAAGGTAGAACTGTTCGAAGTACATACGGAGCCCCCCGCAGCCTTGATCAAATGCTAGAACAAGTCAGGTCGAAAAATCTATTCGGGGTGGTATGGCGACTAGGAAGGCAGGGGCGTGATGAACTCGAGGCCGAAACAAAAGCCATTCTTCGAACGGACGATGGCTGGCATGCGCGACGGGGTGGGATTCTCGAATTCCACTTCCAGCAAATCGCCTGGATTGAGCAGGATACCGGCGTACAACGTCATGCCACCCTGGCTCAGTTCCGTGCCGCGTCCTTCGACCACCGTCGCCGAAAATCCCTTGGACGTGATGACACGGACGGGTAGATCAACGGGCAGGCGATCCCAACGGCGCGTTTTATCAGAGCCTGAGGCCATTGTCGCCCATCATCATGGATGTGCCTGTGACCTTGCAAATTACTAAGGTGACCATGGCCAATCGGCCGGCAGTGAACAGGAACGGCTGGCGAAACTGGTTCGGCGGATGCCTGCAGAACGGTCCTTTGATTCAATGTCTTGTACAATTTACGTGTGAACCCGCGCGTGAAAGTATGTCTCGCGGTGTGGCTGTTGCTGCCGGGCATTGCGGCAAAGGCCGAGAAGGTCTCCGAACTCAAACCCACCGGCTACGTCAACGACTTCGCCCACGTCCTCTCCCCCGAAACCAAGGCCCAGATTGAGGGTATCGCCACCCAGATCGACCAGAAGGCTCACGCGCAGATCGCGCTCGTTACGATCAATACTCTTGATGGAAATGACGTCGATAGCTATGCGGTCGATCTCTACCACAAATGGGGTATCGGAGCGAAGTCGACCGACCGTGGCGTCCTCATTCTTTATGCCATACAAGACCGCCGGTGGCGCATTGAGGTCGGTTACGGCCTGGAGCCGATTCTTCCCGATGGCAAGGTAGGCGGCTTTCAGCGTGAAGCGATCCCACTGATGCAGAGCCGCGATTACGATCAGGCTCTCTTGCTAGTGACTAGCCGTGTCGCGGATGTGATTGCTTCGGACGCCGGCGTCCAGTTGACCAACACGCGGGCGCGTCCGCCAACAAGGCGTGTGCGGCAGCCTGAGTCGGGCATCTCATTCGGCGGGATCATTCTGCTGGTCATTATTTTTCTGATCATTCTGGCCACACCGCTGCGGAGCATTTTGTTCTGGATTCTCTTCTCTAATATGGGCGGCCGCGGAGGATTCGGAGGTGGGGGTGGAGGCTGGGGCGGAGGTGGGGGTGGAGGAGGATTCGGCGGTGGAGGCGGGTTTGGTGGATTTGGCGGAGGCAGTTCCGGCGGTGGCGGTGCCAGCGGCAGTTGGTGAGGCGAGGATCGAATGATTCCACAAGATACGATTGACGAGTTTGTCAGGCGCGTACGTGAAGCCGGCGGATCGAATGTAGAGGGCGTGATCCTCTTTGGGTCGGCCGCTGCCGGCGACTTCCATGAAGGACTGTCGAACGTAAACCTGATGTGCATCTTGCGAGACACCTCGTTAAAGGCTTTGCACGCACTGTCACCGGCAGCGAAATGGTGGGACGGCAAGAAGCAAACCCCGCCACTCTGCATGACAAAACAGGAACTTCAGCGCTCGACCGACGTATTTACCATTGAGTTGCTCGATATGCAGCAGCATCACCGCGTGCTGTTTGGAGACGATCCGCTGAAGGATTTGCAGATTCCGATGGATCTTCACCGGGTGCAGGTGGAATACGAGCTGCGCGAGAAGCTGATCCTGCTGCGCCAGCATTTGATGCTCGCGGACGCAAACGAAGCGCGGCTGTGGGAAGTCGTGCTGCGGTCGGTCTCGTCGTTGAGCACCTTGTTTCGCCATACACTGATCGCTCTGGGAGAATCGGCGAGCACTTCTCGTCGCGAGGCGGTGGCTGCACTCGCGCAACGCGTAGGATTTGATGGTGGATCGATTTTGAAAGTTTTGGATGTGCGGGAAGGTAAAGCGGACCGGAAGAAGATCGACATCGTCGACTTGGCCGCTCGGTATCTGTCATCGGTGGAAAAAGTGATTGCGGCTGTCGATATGGCGTCTGCATAGAGCCATCGACGTATGCATCATCAAGCTACGGGAGGAATTTCATGGGTAAGGGATTGATCGCAGTAATCGTCATTGTGGTCATCATCGGCGTGCTTGCACTGTCCGTTTTCGGATCTTATGTAAGCACCCGAAACACGCTCGTGACCAAGAACGAAGCGGTGAAATCGGCATGGTCGCAGGTGGATATCGTGCTGCAACGTCGCGCCGACCTGATTCCAAACCTGGTTGAGACGGTGAAGGGGTACGCGCAGCAGGAGCAGACCGTCTTTGGAGACATCGCGAAGGCGCGTTCGGCATTGCTTTCGGCCGGAACCCCGCAAGAGAAGATCGCCGCCAACAGTCAGTTGGACGGCGCTTTGGGGCGCTTGCTGGTCATCGTAGAAAATTATCCGCAGTTGAAGTCGAACGAAAACTTTTTGCGTCTGCAGGATGAACTAGCGGGCACCGAGAATCGGATCGCAGTTGAGCGCAAACGTTACAACGATACTTTGCAGGACTACAACACCTACGTTCAGCAGTTCCCTACTAACATCTTCGCCGGATGGGCCGGATTCAAGCGGAATGACGCCTACTTCCAGGCGTCGGAAGGATCGCGCGTGCCGCCGAAGGTGAACTTCTCTGCGCCGACTACGTCAGCACCGCAAACAGCTCCGCGACCGGCTCCGGCTCGTTAGCGTTCGAAGATGGGGTCCAACAGAGCCGCCTGAGGTTTGGGCGGCTTAAACGCCCCACACAATGCGTCAAGTGGTATCGCTCCCAAGGAAGGGAGAGAACCGTTCATCGCTAACCCCACAAACACCGTGGGACTTTATGTCAATTACCTGGTTTTCGTTGTGCACTGCTCGCATGTCTCGACGAGCACCGTTTATCGTCTGCTTGCTTCATTGAAAAGTCGAAGGAGCACTCCGTCCGTTCCTCGGCGCGTGGCGGGCTCTTTCGCCTTTTGCTAGGGCACGATGCTGCCGAGTTCGCAACGGTTAACTCTGTCAATCCTTGTGGTACACTCCGCGCTTAAATCTTTCCACTCCTTCCAGGAAGAAAACAAAAATGAAGCTGCGTCGGATGGCTGTGTGTGCGGTCGGGATGCCATGCATTCTTGCATCGATACTGGCAACTGGACAAGAAGCGCGAACTCCGCGGCCGATTACTGTCGATGATCAGTTCCAGATCAAAGCCGTGGACGATCCGCAAATCAGTGCTGAGGGAGCCTGGGTTGCGTACACGGTGGAAACCGCATCGCTGAAAACAGATAAGAACCACACGCAAATTTGGGTGGCGCCCTCAGCGGGCGGCGAGGCGGTGGCGATGACCGTGGAGGACGAAACGTCGACGCATCCGCGATGGAGTCCCGATGGAAAGTATCTGGCATTCCTATCCGGCCGCAACGAGGGCAAGACGCAGGTCTACCTCCTGAACCGCCAAGGTGGCGAAGCGCAGAAGATTACCGACACGGTGCAGGACGTCGACGACTTTGCGTGGTCGCCCGACAGCAAGAAGATGGTCCTGCTGCTGCGGGATCCGAAGCCCGAGGAGATTGAAGAAGCGAAGGAGAAATCGAAGGACGACGCTGGCGACAGCACCGACAAGAAAACGGATTCAAAGAAGGGCAAAACGCCGAAGCCTTACGTCGTGGACAGGTACTTGTTCAAAGTGGATGAGGTCGGATATCTAGATCACAGGCGCACTCATTTGTATGTGTTCAACATTGCGAGCAAAAAAATGACGCAGGTGACTTCCGGAGACTTTGACGATCAATCGCCGGCGTGGTCTCCCGATGGCAAGTGGCTGGCGTTTTCAAGCAAACGAACGATGCCCGATCCGGACCGCAATTACGACAGCAACATCTTTGTGGTGGCCTCGGACAACACCGACAAGGGCGAGCACCTCACCCAGATCACGACCAATGCTGGAGCAGAGGCAGAGCCCGCGTGGTCGCTTGATGGAAAGTGGATTACCTATGTGACGCAGCTCGATCCAAAACTCCTGGAGTATTCGACGAAGCACGTGGCGATTTCTCCCGCAACTGGCGGAGCGGCGAAGGTGCTGACAAAATCGTTCGACCGGATGGCGAGTGCTCCGCGATTTTCTCCGGACAGCAAGTTCATCTACTTCATCGTCGACGATGACGGAACACAGAACCTCTGCAAAGTGCCTGCAAGTGGCGGAGACGTCACGCGCGTTATCGGCGGGCGGCTGATGCTCTACTCCTATACCGTCGCAAAGAACGGAGCGATAGCCGCAACGCTCACAACGCCCGAGCGTCCCGTGGAAGTGTTCATGTTGAGCGCTGATGGCGGAGAGCCGAAGCGAATCACCCAGACCAACGATGCGCTGATGACGAAGCTCAAGCTCACAATCCCCGAGTACGTGAGCTTCAAGAGCAAAGACGGAACGACGGTCCACGGGTATCTGTACAAGCCGCTGGACTATGTTCAGGGCAAGAAGTATCCCGCGATCCTGCGTCCGCATGGCGGTCCGGTGTGGTCGTACTACGCCGAGTTCACGCATCTGGCGCAGTTGTTCGCGGCCAACGGATATGTTGTGCTGTTCCCGAATCCTCGTGGCTCGACCGGACGTGGCGAAGATTATGCCAAAGCTATCTTTGCGGATTGGGGCAACAAGGATTTCCAGGATGACATGACCATGGTGGATTACGCGATCGCACAGGGACTCGCGGATCCAGACAAGTTAGGAGTCGGCGGCTGGTCGTACGGTGGCATTTCGACCGACTTCATTATCACTCAATCAACGCGCTTCAAGGCCGCGATCTCAGGAGCCGGCGCAACGAAGTTTGATTCCATGTACGGACACGATCAGTACGTTTTGGATTACGAAACGGAGCTGGGACGTCCGTGGGAGAAGCGTGATGTGTGGGACCACGTTTCGATGTACTGGAAAGTCGCCAACGTTACCACGCCGACGCTGTTCATGGGAGGCGAGGTGGATTGGAACGTTCCGATCCTGGGCGGTGAGCAGATGTATCAGTCGCTGAAGAGTCTTGGCAAAGAGACTGAGCTGGTCGTCTATCCGGGCGAATATCACGGCTTCAAGACGCCAACGCATTTGAAAGACCGCTTGGAACGCTATCTGTCGTGGTACGCGCACTACGTAAAAGGGGATGGAACGCCAGCACGACCGGCAGAGATGCGGGACGAAAGCAAGAAGTAGTTCAGAATGGAGATCGCGTTAGTGGGGGTCCCCTCCCGGCGCCCGCAAAGGAATACCGCATGACGAAACGCCATCATTAAGATGAGATCACGCGACGAGGGTTCTTCGAACGCAGTGCTGGAGCTCTCGCAACTGCAGGAATACTCGTTGGTGGTCTCGACGCAACTGCAGCGGGGCCTGACCCAGGCAGGAAGAGTTGGATCCTCCAAATTAGGTCGTGCCGTAGAAGTTGCCTGCGGAGTCGAGGATGAGACCTCCGTTTGGAGCACTTCCGTCCGTAAAATGAAAGGTGTAAAAGACGCTGAAAGTCTGGGCAGAAGCGGCGGTAGCAAGCAATATTAGTGCGAGTATGCTTAGGGCGAGTTTCACCGAGATCTCCTTTTACTCTCTAAGAAGCAACATTGATCCCTGATAAGGCCAAGACCAGGTCTACCGCGCTGAATAACTTCCTGGGATTCCAAACACGACGCAAGCAGTTCGTCCTGGCCCCGCAACTTTCCTTTGGCCTTCTTAGGGAGTGATCGAATATACGATGCTGTCATTCGACGCGCCGCCGAATTGCGCCATCCCGTACAGATTGCCGTCGCTTCCCAGAAGAAGGTTGCCGGATGGATCCTGCCCGTCGCTGCTTCCACCCGTGAAATTGTGGACGATGCTTTCTGTCCACGTTGATCCGGACTTGGTCAACTTAAGAACCGTGCCACTGTTTTCTGTCGAACCGCCTTGTTCTGTGGTTCCATACAGTGTTCCAGCACCGTCCATGACAAGGCCGCCATAGGGATAATTTGCGTCTCCACTGCTGATGGCTCCGAAGCTGTAAAGAATCTTTTCCGAGTAGGAATTCGTTGACTTGGAATAAACGAGCTCCCACACCGTTCCCGTACCGTTGGTGCCGCCAAAAGCGGTTGTGCCGTAAATGTCGCGAGACTTGTCACCGACCAGCCCGACATAGTACATGCCGCTGCCGTCACCATTTGTGCCGGTAAAGCTATGGAGCAGGCTTTCCGTCCATGTCCCGTTCTGCAGAGAGAGGCGATAAACGCAACCAGAGCCGGAGGCGCCCCCGATCGAGGTGGCACCATAGAGATTCCTTCCGGGTCTGCAACCAGGGGATCGTAAGGATACGCGCCGTCACCCGCTGCGCCGAAGTGATGCAGCACCTTTTCCGTACTTCCGTTTTGCGTTTTGGATAGTTGGAATACAGTTCCGGAAGAATAAGCGCCACCGTAAGTAGTGGTTCCGTACAGGGTTTGGTTTTTTCCAAGAATTACGCCGCCGGATGGATTGGCGCCGTCAGTAGCTCCGCTCGCGCTGAAGCTGTAAAGAATTCGCTCTACCCAACCGCCACCCGACTTCGGCGACAACATCTAAACCGTACCCGTGCCGTTGGCGCCTCCTCCTTGCGTGGTGCCGTAAAGATTGCCTGCTCCATCTCGTGCCAGGCTGCCATACGGAGAGGAACCGTCACCGCTGCCAAAGCCCTTGAAATCGTAGAGAACAGTTTCGGCATAGCCGCCGTGGCCGTCAGGAGAAGGCTCAAAAACCATTCCGGTCGAGTTGCTGCCTCCACCGCCGGTCACACCATATAAATTGCCGTTGCTGTCGGAAATCAGGAAATTGCTCCACGGATAAGCGCCGTCGCCGTTGCTCTTGGTGAAATTCCATAGTATGGTCTCGTTACTTGCCCATCCCGTTGTGGCGAGGGCGAATACTAATGCAAGTAGAGCTGCCCACTTCTGCGTCATTCCTGTTTCTCCTTCGTCATCAAGTAGGTTCATCATCCGAAAAGTGAAGCGATTACTTAGACCGCTATGAGGCAAGAGAATTCGCTCTCGACAGCTGCCGATCGGTTCTCGCCCTCAAGGCCTTCAATGTGAAGTGAGAAAAGAGACGTTCGGACAATCGTGTCTCATCCCGACCACGCCAGCAAAAAAGATATTGCCGCCGCGCTGCAAGTAATCTGTTATGTATTTGCCCACGCAGCTCCTAATCGGATTTGGTGCCGCGCATTCTAGCAATTTCGCAGGGATAAAGGATTGCGTTCTCGATAGAAAACATCCTTGAGGTTGGCACATCATGCCAAGATCATTCCGAAATATGGCTGGTTGTATCACGGGAAAGACTTACCAATTTGCTGGAACTACATTCCTATAGCCCATGCATTAGCGAACTGTCGGTGGTTTCGCAGGCAACGCCCGGGTTAAATGTCAAAACCTAGGCGGCTTTCCTTGAGGACGTATTGTTGTGTTGACGGGCATTCTGCTGCCGTGGACGATACCACTTGAAATAGACCAAAGCGCCGACCCCTCCCAGCACTCCGAGGCCGATCAATATATAAAGGAATGGTCTGTAGTAGCGTCCCAGCCAGCCGACGATGGCGGTACCGTAGAGCTTACCCAAGTAGGCAACCACGAAAAAGCGGATCGCGCGACCCATGGCGAGAGCGGCGAGAAATCTTTTGCGTGGATACTGCATGATTCCGGCCGTCATGAGTACGGGAACCATTGGAAATGGCGGCGGGAGTATGGATCCAAAAAAGATGGTGCCGAACCCTCCTTTTTCGAATTTCCTATAAACCTTCTCTGCTTGTCTTTTGCCAACTTTCTTTTCGATTTCGGCCTTGCCGCCTTTTTTCGCGAGCCGAAAGGTGATGTATCCCCCGATGACGGCTCCAGCAGTCGCAAACGCACCATAGTAAGCCCACCACTCACGGTGTTGCGACGTAAGCAGGATGACGCAGAAGTCCATGCCGCCCGGAATCGGTACGACAGAATTGTCGATGAGGCCAACCGCAATGAGCCCGGGGCCGCCGAGACCGAGCAACCACTGCAAGGTGGTGCCTCGGGCTAAAATCGAAGCAAGAGCGCGCAAACTCCCTCCTTTGATGCTTAGAGGCGAGTTTGAAGAATTGCGCTGCTAAAGAAATTGCTTGGAGAGGGATCGGAAAAACATTGGAGCGGCTAGTGAAATTGTGAAGACTGAGAGAACCGTGCCTTCGGACGAGAAGGCGAATTCAGATGTCTGTCCTATATTTGCTGACGCGCGGGCCTGGTAGCGCGCGATGATTCCTGCGGCAACGGCACCAGTCGTGATCTCTGTCGTGGTTGCAGTCAGCGTCGTTCTGATGCTGATCCGTCCTCGAAATATCCCGGAAGTGTACGGGATCAGCGCGGGCGTTGTAGTTCTGCTCGCTCTGCGCCTGATCACGCCAGGCCTAGCTGAACGTGCCCTTGTGAAAGCAGTCGATGTCTGCCTGTTTCTGATCGGCATGATGCTGCTCTCGGAACTGGCGCGTGAGCACGGAGTTTTCGACTGGCTCTCTTCTATCGCGATTCACAGGTCGAATGGATCGTGCGCGCAACTGTTTGTTTTGGTATATGTCATCGGAACTATTGTCACGATATTCATGTCGAATGACGCGACCGCGGTGGTGCTGACACCGGCCATCCTGACCGCCGTGCGGAAGGCGAAGGTTCCGCCGCTGCCTTATCTATTCGTTTGCGCCTTCATAGCCAACGCCGCTTCATTTGTGTTGCCGATCTCGAATCCCGCAAACCTGGTCGTCTTTCATGGCGCCATGCCCCCATTGGCCAAGTGGATGCTCGCTTTCGGAATACCGAGCATGCTGTCGATCGCCACCACCTTCTTTGTTCTGCGTTGGATCTTCCAAGACGAACTGCGGGCGAAGGTCGAGAACCACGTCGAAGAATATACCCTCAACAGTAGCGGCAAGCTCGTGGTCGCGAGCGTGGGCCTGGTGGTGGCAGTTCTGCTCTGGGCGTCTTACTTCGGAAAAGATCTGGGACTTCCGACTTTCCTGGCAGCTCTGGCAATCACCGCGGTCGTGTGTACCAAGGAAAAAAGCAATCCGCTGACTCTGGCCCGTGAGATCAGCTGGGAAACACTCGCGCTGGTCGGCGGACTCTTCGTGATGGTAGACGCCATGGCATCGATTGGAGCTATGGAGTACACCAAGCACTGGTTAGCACGCGCCGAAAGCCTTGGAGTTGCGGTGGGACAACTCGCGACCGGGTTTCTAGTAGGCGTGGGAAACAATTTCGTGAATAATCTGCCGCTTGGTCTCATCGCAGGCGGTACCGTGCAGGCCGCGCACGTGAGCCCATCGATCGCCGAAGCCGTACTCATCGGAGTAGATCTGGGACCGAACCTCTCGATTACTGGATCGCTGGCGACCATCCTCTGGCTCATCGCCCTGCGAAGAGAAAAGCTGGATGTGAGCTTCTGGGATTTCTTTCGAGTGGGCGTAATCGCGATGCCGCTCGCGTTACTGGCCGCCCTTGCGGGATCGATCCTGATACAGCTTTGGTTGGCGTCCTAGTGTATGCCCACGCCGCAGAGGAGAGCCGAGTGGCAAGTAAGTTCGAACCGCGGAAGAGTGTGGCGTAGTGGCTGAGTTGGTGTTTGACCGATTTTTCCGCCGTCACGTATACTCGTTAAGGCGCGGTTCGCGCGGATGCCCCTCTTTCGATTTCTGACCAGGCGCGGCGATCTGGTCGCGCGAAGGTACGAGGGGCGGTTAGCTCAGCTGGTTAGAGCGCCTGCCTTACAAGCAGGAGGTCGCAGGTTCGAGTCCTGCACTGCCCACCACTAAGTAGTAGCAATCCTAATAACTTCCAACTCATCAGGGCTTGGGGCTTTTCCGTCCAATTCTTTAGTGTGCCCAGTTTTGTGCCCACCCAACAACGCCATTGCGTCCAAAACCTTGTCTGCGCTGGGATGAACGTACCTAGACGACATAGCGATTGAATTGTGGCCGGCGATCCGTGCCAGAGTCCAAACATCACAGCCAGATTCACCGAGTCTTGTCAGAAACGTGTGCCTCAAGCTGTATAGGACGAACGGCCGCACCTTGCTGTCCTTCAATGCGTTCCTGTGCTGCTTCTTTACGGTTGACGGCTCGACGTGGCCGCTCTTAGTAGGAGCAGGAAACATCCAACCCTCGACAGGTTTCTCGGCAGCATCCCATCTGCGTTCAAGAATTCCGCGGACTCGAGGAGTCATCGGCAGTACTCGGCGGGCAGCTTTGGTCTTGCCATGAGTAACGAGGATCGTGCCAAAGCGACCGTTTACCCAGGTGACGTTCTCCCACCGTTCGCGGAAACATTCTTCCGGACGCATACCGCTATCGACTAGGACGGTTGCGATGTCGGCCCGCAACGACGGCGCCGCGGCAAGATACTTTGCTTCTTCGGTCGGCGGCAAAACAAATTCTCTATGACGTTCGCCAGGTTCAAGTTTGAACTTCGGAGCGTTCTCAATCTCGCCCCATTCGACGGCAAGGTGGAAGATCCGGCGCAACACTCGCAGACGCGAGTTGACCGAGCTGGCCTGCAGAGATTTCCCGCTGAGCCCTTTTGCACGGATGTGGACCGCGAACTCGGCAACATGCTCGCTCGTGATGTCGGACAGAGACCGACTACACAGTGACGGGTAAGCCTGCAGTGTCCGGATGCTTGGCTCGTACCATGCCTTCCACGTCTTAGTGGCATTGCCTTCAAACTTGCCTTTAGCCCACGGCTCGAAACGGTTCTTGATGAACTCGCCCAGCGTCGTGCGCTTCTTCTCGCGGATGCCGACTAGGCCCTCGGCGAGTCGCGTCCTATGCGCTGCTTCCATCTTGCGGGCTGTTTTGTCGTTTCCCTGCTTCGTGGATTCGCGGACGAGTCGCCCGTTCCACATAAACTTGTACCAGTAAATGTTGCCGCCGCGTTTGTAGATCACTGTTTTGCTCCCTTCGCACGGTTCTCATTCCACCAATTCCGTGCGTGCTCTCTCTGCTTTTCCGCTTTACAAATACCCGCATCACAAACCGTCTGGTCGCTTCTTTTTGCGACGAAGTACGGCGTTACACAATCAGGGTTAGAGCAGTATTTGAAGTGTTCCCAGTGTTCGAGAATTCCTTGGACGAGCATCCCACGGAGGCTTGCTTCGTACGGCAAGAACATGCTTTTACGGATAGAGCACCTGAAGTGCGATCCGGAAGGAAGGTGCTTAGCAGTGTCTGCCTTTAGCCATCCGTTCACCAACTTCTCTGAGCGAGCGGAGCTAGGATCGCGCCAGACTTCCCGAAGCTGGTCCCGCAACTCAAGCAAATCTATTTCTGAACTCGATTCAATCGTCGAGCCCCACTTTTTCCAAAAAGGTTCCACGGCGTCTTTATCTCTTAGATTGGCAAGGTTGGTAAGCAGAGTGAGGCGATGAGGACGCAACAGGTGAAGTACAAGCTCATCCGCAACATCGAAATCATCCCTCGAATCGCTCTTCAGCCAGATTCCTTTGCCCTTGGCAGCCGCAGCCGAAGCGTCCGTAAGCATCCCTTTCGCCCTACTAGATAGTTTTCGATTTCTTAATTGCGCCATTACACGACCTCGATCACTTTAGCGTTGCATACCTAACCTCTACTAAAGCACTATAGTTCTCGTACTCAGTCTGAGTCAATAACAAATTTCGAGGTGATTCGTAATGACAACCGATGAATTGCTTGACGTGGAGGAAGCCGCAGCATTCTTTCACGTAAAAGAGTGCACAGTGCGCTCGTGGGTACTGAAGAAGCAGATTACGTACGTCAAGCTTGGGCGCAGAGTTCTGTTTCGGCGATCTGATCTAGAAGCCCGCATCACTGAGAGTGTTGTCCTTGCAGCGCAGGCGGCTAAGTAAGAAAGCCCCGCTGCATACGGGGCTTAGTGGAGACTGAGCACAGAAAGGCTTGCAACGTTGAACACATTACCATCGAACTCTGAATGCCGCAAGCGCGACACCGTCGAAGCGGTCAACCCTGCCAACTTGCCAGCGGAGCGGTGTGTCCTCGGCGCGATCATCGAAGACGATTCACTCTGGGATGAAGTCATCGCCTCGGGTCTGTGTCGTCGGCATTTGTTCCTCGACGACCATCGTCATGTGTTCGGAGCCATCGAGCGACTGAAGGCCAGGAATGCACCCGTCGATTACATCTCTGTTGCTGAAGAACTCGGGAACCGTGCGCAGGATTACGTCTTGATTGCCAGCCTCGTGCATGGCGTCGTCGTGCAGGAGGATCATGTTCGGCATCACGCTGCCATCGTCCGCAAGAAATCGTGTCTTCGTGCCTTACTCAAGATGGGGGAGTGGATCACGACCTCAGTCACCGAAACATCCGATCCAGACCTATTAACCAAACAAATCAGATCGATGCTAGATGCATGCACGGAGGATCATGTCCTCTAACGGCATACCTCTCGATTTCTCCGACTCTGCATTGGCTCACGTTGTGAGCCAACCAGACGACTCATTGGCTAATGACGTTAGCCAATCCGAACCCGCAAGCCCGAAATATAGCGATGACCAACTAGCGCTGGCGTTCGCCGTGCGCTATATGGAGAACACGCGCTTCGTGAATAGCTGGGGCCAGTGGCTGCATTATCGTGATGGGCGATGGGTAAAGGATTCAGATAAGAAGTTTTTTGACATGGCCCGCGCCATCTGCCGCGAAGCCAGCGAACAATATCTGCTGACGGAGCCGAAGCCATCGGAGCCAGTAAGCAAACAGTTAGCATCGGCCAAGACCGTCGCCGCGGTGCTGTCCATGGCGTCGTCGGATAGGCGACTGGCAGCGACAGCAGACCAATGGGATTCGAACCTCTGGCTGCTGAATACCCCAAGTGGCGCGATAGACCTTCGCACAGGTAAGCTCCAGCCGCATCGGCGTGAGGACTTTTGCACCAAGATGACCGCCGTCTCTCCTGGCGGCGATTGTCCGCTGTGGATGGCGTTTCTAGACCGCATTACTGACGGCAATCAACAGCTACAGCGATTCCTTCAACGCATTGCGGGATATTCCCTGACCGGAAGCACCAACGAACATAGCCTGTTCTTTCTCTTCGGCACTGGAGCCAACGGCAAGACTGTCTACATAAACACCGTCTCTGGCATTCTCGCCGACTACGCACGGACCGCACCTATCGAGACGTTCATAGCGTCAAAGAGCGAACACCATCCGACCGACCTCGCGGGGCTGATGGGCGCCAGATTGGTGACCGCCGTAGAAACCGAAGACGGCCGGCGTTGGGCTGAATCGAAGATTAAGAACCTGACTGGAGGCGACCGTATCGCCGCTAGGTTCATGCGTCAGGACTTCTTTGAGTTCACTCCGCAATTCAAGCTGGTAATCGCTGGCAATCATCGCCCTGGACTCAAAACTGTCGATGAGGCTATCCGGCGCCGCTTTCACTTCCTGCCGTTTACCGTGACGATCCCGACCGCCGAACGAGACCATCAGCTACTCGATAAGCTACGCAAGGAGTGGCCCGGAATTTTGCAATGGATGATTGACGGCTGTGTCGCATGGCAGCAACAAGGGCTTAACCCGCCGGATGTCGTGCGAATCGCAACCGAAAACTACATGACGGCTGAAGATACTTTGGGCCAATGGATTGCCGAGAACACAACACATGGGGAGTTCTGTGCGCTGAACGTTCTCCATGCCGACTACAAGCAGTGGTGCGAGTCTATGGGCGAACGCTACCCACTACCTCAAAAGCATTTGGGCCAAAAGCTCGAGGACCGTGGCTATAAGCGTGTCCGCACCAATCGAGCAAGGGGATTTTCCGGCATTATTGCCAAGTCGGAAATGCCTCAGTGACAAAAGTGACACTGAGTATGGTTATCACCGTCACGCGCGCGCGCACGCGAACGCTATATATGTGGGGAAGTGTCACCACTGTCACCAACTGGAGAAAGGTAAGGCCCGCCGAACGGTTTTTTCCCTCTCGTCTTCAGCGTAATCTCAAATGTCCCACGTCCTAACGGGGTAAGTGTCCACGGATGCTTCCTAACTGTTGGCGGTTGGAATGTCAGCCAGGTTAGGGACGGTTATCAGCGTTCTGAACGGGAAATAGGGGGCCCATGAACGTATTAGCGAGGCCGGATAGGCTCCCCCGCGATGGAACGATGCCAATGTCTTCGCCTAAGCATGAGCGATAGCCGTGTGAAGGTGAGCCTTCTCTTCCGTAACCGTGTTGTCGATGAGTTCCTCTTTCAATTCGAGCGCACAGTTTAGTTGCTCGATGAGTTGAAGTAGCTTGGGTCCGTCTCTCTCGCCTCCAATCTCCCGGCAGAGATCGTTGATGCATTCGTCTAGGTTCATGTGCCGATTCTTACGCGACTGCGGCCCAGCCACAATACGGCGAAGATGGTCAAGCCTAATGAAACCCTCTAGGGGAAACCTGCAGAGCCCGCGCGAATCTCCCCTCCGCTCAACAGAATTATCGCTCTGCATGTACTTGTCAGAGAGAGAAGAAGCGTGTCTCTGGAAACGTGGGGCCGAAAGGCTTGGAGAGAAATGACTCTGACAGTTTTGACAGTGGCAGCTTGGCGATACCGCTGAGAGTATCGAGAACCGCAATTAAGACAAACACCGTCCGTTCGGTTGCACCGGGGGAAGCGCAGCCAGCGGGCGGTTTTTGACTGCGCACGCATATTCACGAACTTTTAATGATGAAAATTTTTACTTCGTTGTAATGTGGGGCGCCCACTTTGCCGTGCTCCGGCCCTGTAAGGGAGCGCCTTCCCCCGTTTCGCGGCTTCTTTGCAGGGCCGTTGAGCCGTTCCACATTTCTGCAGTCGAAGGTTCTACACAAGTCTCCTGAGCTATTCTAAGGTTTTGCCCTTAGTGTCAGATTGGCCAATCATCTGGGACTATCGGGGCGCACGTCTTCATGGGAACCGTCTCATCTGGTTGTGGGGATCACGACCTACCGGGACGGTTTTTCTTTTGTTTCGCTCCAAACCTCTAGGCAAATGAAAGCCGCGCCACCGTGCGAGAGCAGCGCGGCTTGTGGTTAGAGAGTGTCAACGTCCCCCCAACGAAACGTTGCACCCTCGGCAGGCGGCACGGATTATAGCCCCGAATCCATGTCACGCCAGCATTTATTCAGCCCCGCCACACCCCAAAGGTTCCCGAGCCCGGGCGCTAGCCCTATGACTGCCTCCGGATCAAGAATCGGATCGATGATGAGTGTAATGGGGATGTTTCAACAGTTACGAGCTTACTGCGATGATTTTACGACCGTTAACAACGTCACATCCGTTGCCGATACCGGAGGCGCGGTGAATTCTGGCCTCCCCTGATCTTTCGTGGTTTGGCAATCGCAATTGCTGGAGGTTTCCTCTGGCTCGGAATGTGAGATAAGCGCGATTCATCTCGATTCGCAATCAATCGCAAATCAAAGCCTGCTTCAACACTCTTCGTTGGTAAATTGTCACTCCGAAAATTTCGAGGACCCTGTAAGGAATAACAGTTTACTCGCTTAGAGAGCATTGCTATTCAAGCAAAACAGTTGGGTTGGCCTCTGCAACACAGGTCAGTCCCTTAAGCAGGAAACTGAAGGAAAACCATACGAAAGCTATGCGATCAACGCGGCGGGACTTCGTCTCTGAATGCAAGAAGGTATATCGGGTCAAGGGACAGCCGAATCGGCATGCGCTGGCTCTATTCGTCGGTTGGATCATTTTCGCCTGCGTTACGACGAGCCAGCCACTGTTCTCTTACGCAAGCCCTCAGATGTTCGCTGGGGTTACAGCGCCGCAAGATGCTGACCCCAATACGGGTCCGTCTGAACTCAACCATCACATTGCCGGTTACGCTCTTGTCGGGGTTGGCGTCTTAGCTCTGGCGAGTTTGCTATCCCCCAAATACCAGAGTTGTCGGTATCTGTGGGCCATTCTCTTTGTTCTCGTCGGACTGTATCTGGCACTTTGGAGTGATGCGGAGATATGGCCGAGAGGAAATCTGAATTGGTCTTGGATCTTCCAACACGACGCTGAGGCTCGCCAACACAAAATCTATTCCCTTCTTCTGATTGCTATTGGCATTGTCGAGTACGTTCGCATCCGTGGCTCTATGCGGCGATTGTGGAAAACATGGGCTT
>Ga0126370_10000299_pt1 | contig 19446 bp, 15 predicted proteins | sample PanSoiMetaPlot_3_FD_92586 | JGI IMG/M metagenome (GOLD analysis project Ga0126370, IMG submission 92586) | Tropical forest soil microbial communities from Panama - MetaG Plot_3 | ecosystem: Environmental > Terrestrial > Soil > Tropical forest > Bulk soil | place: Panama | collected 2016-02-17 | reverse complement strand
GCTGCAGGAAGAGACGACGGCGCTCGGCGTGCCGTGCCTCACGCTGCGCGAGCAGACGGAGCGGCCGGTCACGGTGGCCGAAGGCACGAATCGGATCGTCGGAACATCGCCCGATCGAATCATGTCCGAGGCCTCGCGGATCCTGGCCGAGCCTCGGAGACCCTCGACGCCCCGACCGGCGCTGTGGGACGGTCGCGCCTCGGAGCGAATCGTGGCCGTGCTACGCAACGCCGAAAACATCGCTGGGAACACGGGCTCGGAGAACAGGGAGCTGGCTCGATGACACTGACGGTGCGCGCGCTCGAGAATCAGCGGACGGACGAGGAAGCGTGGGACCGGTTCGTCCGGTCGTCGGCTGATGGGACGATCTTCCACCTGGTCGCCTGGAAGCGGATCGTCGAGGACGTCTTCCGTCACACGCCGCGGTATCTGCTCGCCGCCGACGGTGACGAGATCAAGGGGATCCTGCCGCTCTTCGAGATCAACGGGCTCCTGACCGGACGGGCCCTCGTGTCGACGCCGTACGCGGTCTACGGCGGACTCTGCACGAGCCATCCGCAGGCGGCCGACGCCTTGCTCGCGGCGGCCGGCGAGCTGGCCGCCGAGCGGGGCTCGCGCTACGTCGAGCTCAGGCAGCTGAACCAGGCGCGCGAGGGACTGCCGACGAAGGAGGTCTACTCCACGTTCGTGCGGCCGCTCGATCCGGACCCCGAGGTGAATCTGGCCGCCATCCCGCGCAAACAGCGGCGGATGATCCGTCAGGGCGAGAAGCACAAGCTGGTCGCCCGGCAAGGCTGGGAGTCGCTGCGGGAGTTCTACGACGTGTTCCTCGTCAGCCGAAGTCACCTGGGCTCGCCGCCGTTTCCGCTCGCGCTCTTCAACGCTCTTCGCGACCAGCTCGGCAAGCAGGCCCAGCTCGTCACCGTGTGGCACGAGGAGCGCGTCATCGCGGGCGTGATCTCGTTCTTCCACGAGGACCGGGTGATGCCGTACTACGGCGCCGCGCTGCCGACGGCGTTCGCGCTGGCTCCCAACGACTTCATGTACTGGGAAGTGATGCGGGAGGCGTGTCTGGCCGGCTACCGCCTCTTCGATTTCGGCCGGAGCCGGGTCGGCTCCGGGTCGTTCGATTTCAAGCGGCACTGGGGGTTCGAGCCGCAGCCGCTCGCCTACCAGTACATCCTGCGCAACGGCCAGGCGATCCGGAACATCAGTCCGTCCAACCCCAAGCTCCAGTACTTCATCAAAGGCTGGAAGCGCCTGCCGCTGCCGGTGACCCGATGGCTCGGCCCGTATCTCACCCGGCGGCTTCCGCTGGATTGATGGCGCTGGACATCGCGCAGCCCCGCTCGACGCCGCCGCTGGTGGTGCACATCATCCACCGGCTCGCGGCGGGCGGCATGGAGAACGGCCTGGTCAACCTCATCAACCACATGCCGGGAGAGCGCTACCGCCACGCGATCGTGTCGCTGACGGACGCCACGGACTTCCGGGAGCGCATCCGGCGGCCGGACGTCCCGGTGATCTCACTCCACCGGCAGCCCGGGCGCGACTACGGCGTCCATCGGCGCGTGTGGCAGACGCTGCGCCGGATGCGCCCGGCGATCGTGCACACGCGCAACCTGGCCGCGCTCGAGTGCTTGGTCTCGGCGGGCCTGGCGGGCGTTCCGGGCCGGGTTCACGGCGAGCATGGTCGCGACATGTACGACCTCGACGGTGTCAACGCAAAGTACCGGCTCCTTCGCAAGGCGATCCGGCCGCTCGCCCAGCGCTACATCGCCGTGAGCCGCGACCTGGCGCAGTGGCTGGTACGGACCATCGGCATCCGTCCGGAGCGCGTGGCCCAGATCGACAACGGCGTGGACGTCTCGCGCTTCCGTCCAAGAACGGGCTCGCGCGTGGCGATCGGTCCCGATGGCTTCGTCGGTTCCGGAACGTTCGTGATCGGATCGGTGGGCCGCATGGAGCCGGTGAAGGATCCGCTGACTCTGGCGCGAGCATTCGCTCACCTGATCACGGTCGATCCCGGCGCCCGCGAGCGGGCGCGTCTGGTCATGATCGGCGGTGGCTCGCTGCTGGCCGAGGTGCGTGAGGTCCTGCGGCGCGGTGGCGCCGAGCACCTGGCCTGGCTGCCCGGCGAGCGCGAGGACATTCCCGAGCTCATGCAGGGTATGGATTTGTTCGCGTTGACGTCACTGCGCGAAGGGATCTCGAACACGATCCTCGAAGCCATGGCGAGCGGGCTGCCGGTGGTGGCCACGAGCGTCGGGGGCACGCCCGAGCTGGTCGTTGCCGACGAGACGGGAACCCTGGTGGCTCCGTCGGATCCGGTCGCGCTGGCCGACGTGATCTCCGGCTACGTGGGCGACGCGGCGCGCTCGAGCCGGCACGGCGACGCCGGACGTCGGCGCGTGCACTCGCGATTCAGTCTGACGGCGATGGTCGACGGATATCTTGCGGTCTATGACGGCATTGTGAAGAACCGGCGATGCGCACCCTCACCGGCCGCGTAGATTCTCTACCGCAGTCCCCGAAGTTGCACGCGGCCGGCGAGTCCCAGCCGCCGCGGGACGCCCGCCGCCCGATGAAAGTCCTCGTCTTCACCTCGCTCTATCCCAACAACGTGGTGAACCACCACGGGGTCTTCATCAAGGAGCGCATGACCCACTTCGCCAGGCTCGACGGATGCCAGGTGAAGGTGGTCGCGCCGGTACCGTACTTCCCGCCGATCAAGGGCAACTGGCGCTGGCAGTACTCGCAGGTGGCGAGCCGCGAGACCCGGGACGGCCTCGAGGTCTACCACCCGCGCTACATCATGCCGCCCAAGATCGGGATGACGCTCTATGGGTGGCTCATGTTCCTGTCGGTCCTGCCGACGGTGAGACGCATCCGGCGCCACTTCGACTTCGACCTGATCGATGCTCACTACGTGTACCCGGACGGCCTCGCTGCGATTCTCCTGGGGCGTCTCTGGGGCAAGCCGGTCGTCATTTCGGCGCGCGGGAGCGACGTCAACCAGTACGCCGACCTGCCCTTGATCCCGACGCTCCTCCGCTACGCCTTGCTCAGGGCTCCGCGAAGCATCGCCGTCTGCCGCGCCCTGAAGGACGCGATGGTCGACCTGGGAGTGCCCGGCGACCGGATCGCGGTGATCCCCAACGGCGTCGACTTGAAGAAGTTTCGGCCGTATCCGATGGCCGCGGCACGCCAGGAGCTCGGGCTGCCGTCCGATCAGACGATCCTGTTGTCGGTCGGGAGCCTCATTCCCCGAAAGGGGATCGACCTGCTGATCAAGGCGCTGGCGATCCTGCGCGACGAGCACGGCCGGGGAAACGTGACCTTGGCCGTCGTGGGAAACGGGCCGCTCGAGTCGGAGCTCAAGCGGCTGGCCGGATCGCTTGGCCTCGGCGGAGCCGTGCGGTTCTGTGGCAGCGTCGCGCACGAGAAGCTGCACGTGTGGTACAGCGCGGCGGATCTCTTCTGTCTCACCAGTGCGCGGGAGGGCTGGCCCAACGTGCTGCTGGAATCGATGGCCTGCGGCACGCCGGTCGTCGCGACCGGCGTCTGGGGAGTTCCAGAAGTCGTCCGCTCCGACGAGGTCGGGCTCTTGACCGAGCTCGACGAGCGCGCAATCGCCCGGACGGTCGCCGCCGCCCTCGGCCGGCCATGGGATCGTGAGCGGGTGAGGCAGTACGCCGAAGAGCACAGCTGGGATCACGTTGCTCGATCCGTTCAGGACGTGTTCGAAACGGTTCTAAATGGACAATCGACATGAAGGTTTGGCAAGTTGGGAGGTACTCCACGATGGCCTCGGCGAAGACGATGGGCGCTTGGGCGATCACCGGTCGAGTGGTTCTGGTCGCGGGCCTGCTGGCCATGCTCGGTCTCGCGCGGGCGGAAGCCCAGCCGGCGCAGATCGATCACGGCGCGACGGGCACCGCGAACCACGACTACTTCACGGCCGATCAGGATCCGCAGACGCAGATCCTGCTGCAGCACGTCGAGAACTTCCATCTCATCAACTCTCCGCACAATCCCGGCGGTGGCGGCACGCTCGGCAACATCCGCGACGGGAAATACCAGTGGGCGCTCGAGGACCTCAACTACGTCCTGGAGCGCTTCGTGAATCATCCCAAGGCTCTGGGCTTGCTCTCGATCGTGGCCAGGATGACCAAGAACCCGACCTTGCCGACCACCTACTACCAGCGCGCGCTCGGGCTATACCCGCAGCACGCGCTGACGCATGCGCAGTACGGCGCCTACCTCGTCGAGCTCGGGAAGACGAACGAGGGGATCGCAAGTCTGCAGCGGGCGATCGAGATCACGCCGCAGCTGACCTACGCCTACACCTGGCTGGCCAAGGCCTATGAGAAGAACGGCGATCAGGAGCGCATGCGCTGGGCGCAGGAGCAGGTGCGCCAGCTGAGCACGGGCGGAGCCCGGAACCCGGGCTAGGCCGAGAGCACCCGACGTGAGCGGAATCTGCGGAATCGTCTTCGCCGACCGGGATACGCGGCTCCACGTCGCGGATCTGACGCCGATGGCTCGGGCGCTCGACATGTCGGGCCGTTCCGATGGTCGGGTCCTGGCGCTCGGCGCGGTCGGCCTCGGCGTCCAGGACTTTCCCGGGCGCCTCGCCGGCATCGCGCGGCGCGACGTGCAGGGAGGCGTCGTGGCCCTCGCGTTCCACGGAAGCCTCTACGGTGACGCCGAGCTCCGGGCGATCGGCGGCGGGCCCGGTCCGCTCGAGCGGCTGATCGATCGTTTCCTCGAAAGCGGTCTCGACTTCGTGCACCGGCTTCGCGGCGAGTTCGCCCTGGCCCTGTGGGACGGGCGCGATGCGTCGCTCCACCTCGCGACCGACCGCTTCCGCGTGCACCCGCTGTTCTACCGGAGCGAGGCGAACACGCTCGTCTTCGCCTCGCGCATGCGGAGCATCCTGGCGTGTCCGGAGAGCCTCAAGTACACGCTCGATCCCGACGCGATCGTGCGCATGGTGGGCTCGTCGATCATTCCGAGCCCGCAGACGGTGTTCACCGAGGTCCGGAAGCTGCCCCCCGGTCACGTGCTCACGTATCGCAACGGCGCGGTGAAGGTGACGCCGTACTGGGAGATCAGCTTTCTTCACCCCGACGGCTCCGGAGAAGCCGCGCTCGCCGAGCGGCTCCGGTCGAGTCTCGCCGAAGCCGTCTCGGTCCGGCTGGACGCGGACGCCGCGCCCAGGCGCATTGGAACGTTCCTGAGCGGCGGGGTCGACAGCAGCACGGTGACAGGCCTCCTGTCGCGCCGAGCCGAGCGTCCGATCACGAGCTTTTCCATCGGGTTCGACGAGGCCCGGTTCGACGAGATGAGCTACGCGCGGATCGCCGCGCGCGCGTTCGGCGTCGAGCATCGCGAGCTCGTCGTCACCCCGCGCGACGCGTTCGAGACCCTTCCGCTGATGGTCGAGACGTTCGACGAGCCGTTCGCGAACGCCTCGGCGATCCCGTCCTACTTCTGCGCCAAGCTGGCTCGCGAGCACGGGATGGACGTGGTCTACGCCGGGGACGGCGGCGACGAGCTCTTCGCGGGCAATCAGCGTTACGCCTCGCAGCGGGTCTTCGACTACTACCATCAGGTCCCGGGCTGGCTGGAGACGGTGGTCCGGCCGGTCGCGTTCGGGCTCGCCGACGCGGTCGGCTGGGCGCCGTTCGTCAAGGCCAAGAAATACATCCGCCGCGCGCAGATCCCGTATCCGGAGCGGCTGGTCTCGTACGACTTCTTTCGGATCGTTCCGCCCCCGGAGCTGCTCGAGCCGGGCTTCCTCGAATCGCTGGGCCGCGACTTCGATCCGTACGCGCACGTGCACGCCCATTACCACCGGGCGCCGGCGCGCAGCGAGCTGGATCGACAGCTCTACGTCGACCTGAAGCTCGCGATCTCGGACAACGACCTGTTCAAGGTGACCCGGGCGACCGAAGCGGCTGGCATCGCGGTGCGCTATCCGTTCCTGGATTCTCGGCTGGTGGAATTCGCCACGAGTGTGCCGGCACGAATCAAGATGCGCGGGACCAACCTCCGGAGCTTCTTCAAGAAGGCCTACGCGGAGCTGCTGCCGACCGAGACCCGCGCCAAGAAGAAGCACGGCTTCGGTCTGCCGATCCCGATCTGGCTGCGCGAGGATCGGCGTCTGAACGAGCTGATGCACGACGTCGTGCTCGGTCCGACGAGCGTCCAGCGCGGCTACTTCCGGCGTCGCGCACTCGAGGATCTCGTCGAGCGACATCGCACCGACCAGACCTCGTTCTATGGCACCGTGCTCTGGAACCTCATGCTGCTCGAGCTCTGGCACCGGGCCCGGCCCTAGGGACGCGATGATTCCCGAGAGTCCAGCCGCGAACAGCGGCCACAGAGGCGGATTGGTGGGCATGGGCGCCTCACTGCTCATGCGGTCGGGCGCGCTGCGCATGGTGGACTGGCTCGTCAACCGCGTCGAGCCGCGTCGCGACGCCACGGGCGCGCCGTCGTTTCCGTTCGTCCGCCGACGGCGGGCGCGAAGCCTCCAGATCCTCGCCTATCATCAGGTCAACGACGAGCACGATGCGTTCTTCCCGGCGACGCCGGTCGCCGTGTTCGCGCGCCAGATGGAGCATCTGGCCTCGCGGTTCACGGTCCTGCCGCTCGACGTCGCGGTCGAGGCCGTCCGACGGGACGACCTCCCGGACAACGCGGTCGCCGTCACCTTCGACGACGGCTACAAGGACAACTACCTGAACGCCTATCCGATCCTGAGCGCCCTGAAGATCCCGGCGACGATCTTTCTGGCCACCGACGCGATCGGCTCCGGGCGTGTGCTGTGGCACGACCGGGTGTTCGGGGCGTTCCGCGACACCGCGGTGCAGCGGATCAACGGCTTCGGCGGGTCGTACTCGCTGGGCAGCCGGATGGAAAAGCTCGACGCGCTCACGAAAGTCCTCGTGTTCCTGCATTCGGTCAGCGAAGAGGAGCGGCTTCGGGGCATCGAGCGCCTCGTGGAGCGACTGGAGGTCGCAGACCGGCGTGTGTCCTCGGACCTCATGCTCTCATGGGCCGAGGTCGAGGCGATGCGTCGCGACGGGATCGCGTTCGGCGCTCACACCGTGAGCCATCCGGTTCTGTCGACCGTCGACGCGGAGCGGGCGAGGCGCGAGATCTTCGGCGCGAAGGCGGCCATCGAGGACAAGCTCGGCACGACGGTCACGGCCTTCGCGTATCCGGGCGGAAAGCGAGAGCACTTCGACCGGCGCGCGCGGAACCTCGTCGAAGAGGCCGGATACCGGTACGCGCTCACCACGTTGTTCGGCGTCAACGAGGCCGGGCAGGACGTCTTCGAGCTGCGGCGGGGCGGTCCCTGGGAAGAAGAGATCTCCGTCTTCGCGGCCAAGCTCAGGTGGTACCGGTTCACGCTGGGCGGCCCGGTGCTGGCGGGCCGGCGCGCGTGAGCGATCCCTCGAACGAGATGCTCATGGTCGCGTTCCAGTACCCGCCGTTCCAGGGGAGCAGCGGGATCCAGCGGACCATGAAGTTCGTCCGGTACCTGCCCCAGTTCGGATGGCGGCCCGTCGTCCTGACCGCGAGCCCGCGCGCCTACCCTCAGGTCACCACAGCCGACCGCGAGCCGGCGACGAACGGGACCCAGGTCACCCGCGCCTTCGCGCTCGACGCGGCCCGCCACCTGGCGGTACGCGGCGCGTACCTGCGCTGGACGGCGCTGCCGGACCGCTGGGTCTCCTGGTGGCTCGGGGCCGTCAGGGCGGGCCTGGCCATCATCTATCGTCGCCGGCCGCGCGTGATCTGGTCGACGTATCCGATTGCCACGGCTCACCTGATCGGATTGACGCTTCACCGGCTGACGGGGATCCCGTGGGTCGCGGACTTCCGGGACCCCATGACCGACGATGGCTATCCCGAGGACCGGGCGACCTTGAAGGCGCACCAGTGGATCGAGCGCCAGACGGTGACGCACTGCGCCCGGGCGGTGTTCACATCTCCCGGCGCCCTCCAGATGTACGCCGAGCGTTATCGAAACGTTCCAGAGTCACGTTGGGCGATAATCGAAAATGGCTACGACGAGCAGGATTTCGCCGCCGCCGAGGCGGGCGCAGGCCCCCGGCAGGAGACGACGGGTCCGACGGTGCTCGTGCACAGCGGGGTCCTGTACCAGTCGGAGCGTGATCCCAACGCCTTCTTCAGCGCGGTGGCCGAGTTGCGCCAGCGGGGAGACATTTCCCCGGCCAATTTGCGAATCGTCCTTCGGGCGAGCGGAAACGAGAGCCACTACACCACGGTGCTTCGACGACATCGTATCGAGGACATCATCGCCCTGGAGCCGGCCCATAGCCATGTCCAGGCGTTGCGCGAGATGCGACTCGCCGATGGGTTACTCGTATTCCAGGCGGCGAACTGCAACCGGCAGATTCCAGCCAAGATCTACGAGTACCTGCGCGCCGGACGACCGATCTTCGCGATGACGGATCCGCAGGGGGACACCGCGGAGGCGCTGCGGGCGGCCGGAATCGACACGATCGTCTCCCTGGACTCGAGCGCACAGATCGCCCTCGGGCTCCGCGAATTCCTCGGGCGTGTTCGGCGAGGCGACATCGCGCTGCCCAAGGCGTCCGACGTCGAGCGCTACTCGAGGCGCCGCCGCACCGAGGAGCTGGCGGGGCTGCTCGACTCCCTGAGCCTCGCCGCCACGACGGGGGAGCGCGGGTGAGCGGGCTGGGACTCTACAAGCTCCGGGAGCGGCTGAAGCGGCGCTGGTTCTCGTTCTGGTGCCGGGGGATCCTGTCGACGCCGCCGCTGCCCCAGTCGAACGGCGATGCGCAGTTCGTCACCGTGAGCATGGTCTCGCATCGAGACCTGATGATGTACCTGGTCGCCGTGAAGTCGTTCCATCATTGGCTCGGCGGCGGACGGGTTGTCGTCCTCAACGACGGTAGCCTCACCCCACAGGATCTGGCGCTGCTCGACACGCATCTGGCGCCGGCCCGGATCGTCCGGCTGAACGAGGTGGAGCACGGCCGCTGTCCGACCGGCGGATGCTGGGAGCGTCTGCTGCTGATCGCCGACTACGTGGCGGATCACTACGTGATCCAGGTCGACTCCGACACGGTGACGCTGGACTCGCTACCCGAGGTGCTGGCGGCGATCCGCGAGAATCGGTCGTTCACGCTCGGGACCGGCATGGGCCGCCAGATCACCACGATGACCGAAGTCTGCACGGCGATGAAGGCCTACAAGGACGACCACATCCAGGTGATCGCCGAGCAGAGCTTCTCGGGCCTGCGCGACTACCGCACGCTCAAGTACGTGCGCGGGTGCGCGGGATTCGCGGGCTTCGCGGCCGGCTCCTTCTCGCGCGCGCGAGTCGAGGCGTTCTCCGGAGAGATGACGGGCATCCTCGGCGAGCGCTGGCGCCAATGGGGCAGTGAGCAGGTGGCGTCGAACTTCATCGTCGCCAACTCGCCGTGCGCGGGCGTGCTGCCGCATCCGCGCTACATGAACTTCGCGCCCGACATCCCGTACGAAGGGAGCGCGTTCCTGCACTTCATCGGCACGCACCGCTTCAAGAACAACGTGTACGTGCGCAAGGCCGCGGACGTGATCCGGCAGCTCAAAACCACCGCGCGACGGAGTTAGAGAGCCAACCGAATGCGAGATCTGCTCCTGCTGTCGATCGTCGCGGCGTATTGCGTGGTCGCCCTGCGTCAGCCGGTGACCGGCTACCTGGCCTTCGTCACGCTCGGGTTCCTGAATCCGCACAGCCTCACCTGGGGCTTCGGCCGGACCATGCGCCTGTCGCTGGGGCTGGCCGTCTGCACGCTCGTCGGCTGGGTCCTGTCGCGGGAGGCGAAGCGATTCCCGCGGCAGATGGAGGCCTGGCTCCTGTTGGCCCTGTGGCTCCTGTTCGCTTTCACGACCTACTTCGCGATCGAGCCGGAGAAGGCGTTTTCGCGCTTCGCGGACATCTCCAAGGTCTTGCTGATGGCCTTCCTCGGTGCCTCGCTGATCACCACCGCACACCGGTTCCGCGTCCTGCTCCGCGTGATCGCGCTCTCGATCGGCTTTCACGCGGTCAAGGCCAGCCTCTTCATCCTGGAGACCCGCGGCCACCAGATCGTCTACGGCCCGGACGAGAGCTTCCTGGCCGCGAACAATTCCATCGGGCTGGCGTTCGCCGTGAACCTGCCGATCCTCGTCTATCTCCTGAAGAACGAGACGCGGCGATGGCTGCGCTGGATCATCTGGGCGATGATCATCGGAACGTTCCCGGCGACGATCTTCACGTACTCCAGGGGCGCGTGGCTCGGGCTCGGATTCGCGGCGTGCGTCATCATGGTCCAGAGCAGCCATCGGTTCATGATCGTGGCGGGCGCCCTCGTGGTCGCGCTGCTCGGCGCGCCGATGCTGCTGGATCTCGCGCCAGAGCGGCTCGTCAATCGGTACGGCAGCCTCGTGAACTACGAAGAGGACACCTCCGCGGAGAGCCGGTTCTGGAACTGGGAGCTGTGCGGGCGGGTCGGCCTCGCCCGGCCGTTGACGGGAGGAGGATTCGACTTCTACTCGACCGCGGTGACCGCGACGTACTACCCGGAATTCCTCACGCGCTGGGGCGAGAAGGTGTGGTCCTGCCACAGCGTGTGGCTGACGATCCTGGGCGAGCACGGACTGCCCGGATTGACGTTATGGCTGGCCCTCATGGTGTCGTGCCTGTATAGCCTGCACCGGATACGCAAGGTGGCAAGGGCTCGTCCGGATCTCGCGTGGGCGGTCGATCAGGCCAACATGCTCCGCACGAGCCTGGTGACGTTCATGATCGTGGGAACATTCCTCGATGCGGCCTACTTCGACATGCTGTACTACCTGGTCATCATCCTCGTCCTCGTCAAGGAGCGCGTCGAGCGAGCGCTGGCGGCCGGGTCCGTCTCGGGGGCGTCGAGCACGAGCCGGGCTCCCGCGCCTCACGTCTTCACGGTTCGTCGTCCGCCCGAGCGCCGCGCCGAACCCGGGCCGGTGAGCTGACCCATGTGCGGCATCTACGGCATCGTCGGCTTCGGCAGGGAGCATCAGCCCTCGCGCGAGATCCTGCCCCGGATCGGCAGGATCATCGAGCACCGCGGTCCGGACGACGAGGGTTGCTACGTCGCGCCGGGGATCGCGCTCGGCATGCGGCGGCTCAGCATCATCGACGTCGGCGGCGGACATCAGCCGATCGCGAACGAGGACGAGACGCTCTGGGTCGTGTGCAATGGCGAGATCTACAACTTCCAGGAGCTCCGGCCCGATCTCGAGAGGCGCGGTCACGTGTTCCGCACCGGCTCCGACACGGAGGTGCTCGTGCACCTCTACGAAGAGCACGGGCTCGAGTTCGTCAAAAAACTCCGGGGAATGTTCGCGCTGGCCCTCTGGGACGTGCGGCGCTCCCGCCTCGTGCTGGCGCGAGATCGGCTCGGCAAGAAGCCTCTGTACGTCCGACGGGAGCCCGGCCGGCTGCTGTTCGCCTCGGAGATCAAGGGCATTCTCGAAGCCGACGTGCCGCGGCGGGTCGATCTGCAGGCCCTGCACGAATACCTGGCCCTCGGCTACGTGCCGGCGCCGCGGACGCTCTTCGACGGGATCGAGAAGCTCCTGCCGGGGCACTGCATGGTCGTCGAGAACGGCCAGGTGCAGGTGCGGAAGTACTGGGACGTCCGCTTCGATCAGGTCGAGGACCGTCCCGAGGACGAGTGGGTCGAGCGCGTCCGGGCCACACTGCTCGAATCCGTTCGCCTTCGTCTGATCAGCGACGTGCCGCTCGGCGCCTTCCTGAGCGGCGGGATCGACTCGAGCGCGGTCGTCGCCGCGATGGCGCACTTCAGCGACCGGCCGGTCAAGACGTACTCGATCGGCTTCGAGGCCCGCGATCGCTACTACGACGAGCTCCCGTACGCGCGCATGGTCGCCCAGGCCTTCGCGACGGACCATCACGAGATCATCGTCCGGCCCCAGGTGAAAGAGCTCCTGCCGAAGCTGGTCTGGCACATGGACGAGCCCATCGCCGACTCGGCCTTCATCACGACCTTCCTGGTCGCCGAGCTGGCCCGACAAAGCGTGACCGTGATCCTTTCCGGCGTCGGTGGCGACGAGCTGTTCGGCGGCTACCGTCGCTATCTGGGAGAGGGGATCCAGCGCTACTACCGCCTGCTGCCGAGCGTGGTCCGACGCCGCTGGCTGCCGGGCGTGCTGGCGGCGCTGCCTCAGGACCGGCACTCCGGCTGGAAGAACTATAGCCGTCTGGCGAACTCGTTCGTGGAGACGGCCGAGCTGGCGCCGGCCGACCGCTACCTGAGCTACGTCACCTTGTTCGCGCCGGACGTGCGCGCCGAGCTCCTGAAGGACGGCGCGGCGCCGCCGGAGCCGCTGGCCCGGTATTTCGCCGAGTGCGCCGGGGCCGACGATCTCGGCCGGTGCATCTACGTCGACCTGAAGACCTCGCTGCCCGACGACCTCCTGGCGCTGACCGACAAGATGACGATGGCCGCGTCGATCGAGTGCCGCGCGCCGTTCGTCGATCACGAGCTGGTCGAGCTGACCAGCCGCATGCCATCGCACCTGAAGGTGCGTGGGCTGACCATGAAATACCTCCTGAAGAAGGCCGTGGCGCCGTGGCTCCCGAAATCGATCGTGAGCCGGCGCAAGCGCGGATTCGGGGCACCGATCGGGGCGTGGCTCCGCCACGATCTCGGTGACCTCGTCCGGGACACGCTGTCCGAGGAGGCGGTGAGGCGGCGGGGATTGCTCGACTGGGCGGTCGTCCGCGACCTCGTCTCGGTGCACCAGGCCGAAGGACGCGACCACACGGATCGCCTCCTCGCCCTGATCATGTTCGAGCTGTGGTGTCGGACGTTCATCGACGCTTCCGCCGCGGCGCCGGCCTGGCGCAGCGCGCGCCTGGCGTCGGCGGTCTGAGATGCGGATCCTCTTCATCTGTCACCGGCTCCCGTTTCCGCCGGCCCGCGGCGGGAAGATCCGGCCGTTCAACATGATCCGGCATCTGAGCCGGAGTCACTCGGTCGTCGTCGCCAGCCTGGCCGAGTCGGAGGACGAGCTGCGAGCGGGGGAGCCGTTGAAGGGCCATTGCGAGACCGTGCTCGCCGACGTGCTGCCGCTCCCGCGGCGCCGCCTCCAGGCCGTCACCGCGCTGGCGGGGCCGACGCCGTCCTCGGTGGCCTACTTCCGGTCGGCACGTCTGGCCGACGCGGTCGCGAGCGCCGCCGCGACGAAGGCCTTCGACCTGGTGTTCGTGCACTGCGCCTTCGTGGCTCAGTACGCGCTCGACGTGCCCGCCGATACCCGGGTGCTCGATTTCGGTGACATCGATTCGGGCAAGTGGTTCGACTACGCGCGCCGCCGTCCATTCCCGCTGTCCCTCGGATACGGCCGCGAGGCGGCCAGGCTCAGGCGATACGAGGCGGAGGTCGCCCGACAGTTCGACCACTGCAGCGTGTCGACGCAGGGCGAGCTGGCCGAGTACACCCAGCTCGGAGTGTCGGTCCCGTGCGCGGTCATGCCCAACGGTGTCGACACGAGCTACTTCAGTCCAGGCGCGCCGCCGCCCGCGGGCTCTCAAACGATCGTCTTCCTCGGGCGGATGGACTATTTCCCCAACGTGGACGGCATCCTCGATTTCGCGAAGAGGATCTGGCCGCGCGTGCGGGCGAGCGTGCCCGGCGCCACGCTGCGCGTGATCGGCTCGAATCCCACTCGAAGCGTGCGGGCCCTGGCCGAGCTTCCGGGCGTGTCGGTCACCGGCGCGGTCCCGGACGTGCGGCCTCACCTCGCCGACGCGGCGGTGGCGGTGGCGCCGCTGCGCGTCGCGCGCGGAGTCCAGAACAAGGTCCTCGAGACCATGGCGATGGGTATCCCGACGGTCGTGAGCCGCGAGGCGGCCAAGGGCGTGCTCGCCGTCGACGGAGAGCACTTTCTGATCGGCGACGGACCGGACGAGTTCGCCGATCGAGTCATCGCGCTGCTCCGCGACTCGACCTCGAGGCGAAGGCTCGCTGAGGCCGGTCGTCGCCGGATCGAGAACGCCCACACCTGGTCGAACACGATGAGCCTGCTGGACGACATGCTCGAAGCGGCGCGAAAGAAGTCGGAGTGAACCCGGTCGACAGAGCCCGGGCGGGGCGCACCGCCGCGGCAAGCGAAAGGCGGCCCGCTCAGGGCCGATAGGTGGGGGAACATGTGCGGCATCGCGGGTGCCTTCTACCGCAGCGGCGACAAGCTCGACGCTGATCTGCTGGTTCGCATGACCAGGACCCTGGCGCACCGAGGGCCGGACGAAGAGGGATACTTCCTCAACGGCCCGCTCTCGACCCACCGGGGCCGGACCGAGACGAATGTCGCCGCGGCGCCCATGCGCGGGCACATCGACAGCGGGGCGGGCAACGTCGGTCTCGGTCATCGGCGGCTGTCGATCATCGATCTCACCTCCGGCCAGCAGCCGCTGACGAACGAAGACGGAACCGTCTGGATCACCTACAACGGCGAGATCTACAACTACCAGGCGCTGGTCGCCGAGCTCGAGGCCAAGGGGCACCGCTTCCGGACGAGGTCGGACACGGAAGTGGTGGTTCACGCCTGGGAGGAATGGGGCGAGCGCGCGGTCGAGCGCTTCCGCGGCATGTTCGCGTTCGCGGTGTGGGACGAGCGGCAGCAGGTGCTCTGGATGGCGCGGGATCGCGTCGGCAAGAAGCCGCTCTACTATCTCCTGGACGAGGACCGCGTCGTGTTCGCCTCCGAGATCAAGGCCATCCTCGAGATGCCCGGGGTGTCCCGCGAGCTCGACCTGACGGCGCTGTCCGACTACCTCTCGCTCCTCTATGTGCCGGCACCCAAGACGATCTTCCGATCGATCCGGAAGCTGCCGGCGGCCCACCAGCTGATCGTGAGCCGGAACCGCGTCAAGCTGATGCCCTACTGGGACCTGTCCTTCCAGGAACAGCACCAGGTCTCGGAGAGCCGGATGGGCGAGGAGCTCCTCGGGCTTCTGGAGGAGGCCACCCGGCTGCGGATGATCAGCGAAGTGCCGCTCGGCGCCTTCCTCTCCGGCGGCGTCGACTCCTCGGCGGTCGTCGCCATGATGGCGCGGGCGTCCCACAAGCCGGTCCTCACCAACTCGATCTCGTTCAGCGTCGCGAAGTACAACGAGGTCGAGTACGCGCGCCGAGTGTCCGAGCTCTTTCACACGGATCACCACGAGTTTCACGTCACCCCGGAAGCGATCCGCGTGATGGACAAGCTGTCGTGGCACTACGATGAGCCGTTCGCGGACTCGTCGGCGGTGCCGACGTACTATGTCTCGGAGACGGCGCGCCGCCAGGTGACGGTCGCCCTGTCCGGCGACGGCGGCGACGAGAATTTCGCGGGCTACCGCCGGTACTGGTTCGATCTGCGCGAGAACTTCGTGCGCGGGCTCGTGCCGGGGCCGCTCCGGCGGCCTCTCTTCACCGGTCTCGGGCGGCTCTATCCGAAGGCCGACTATCTGCCACAGGTCTTCCGCGGCAAAGCGTTCCTCTCGAACGTCGCGCGCGACCCAGTCGACGCCTACTTCTATTCGGTGGGCGCGTTCAGCGACGACGACAAGCGCTCGATTCTCGGCGACGACGTCCAGGGTCAGCTCGGCGACTACCAGACGGTCGGCCTGTTCCGGGATCTCTATCGCCGGGCGCCCGCGCCCGATCATCTGTCGCGGCTGCAGTATCTCGACATCAAGACCTACCTGGCCGAGGACATTCTCACGAAGGTCGACCGCGCCAGCATGGCCGTCTCGTTGGAAGTGCGCTGTCCCATCCTCGACCACGTCTTCATGGAGTACGCCGCGCGGATCCCGTCGTCGCTCAAGCTCGTCGGGCGCGACGGAAAGCACATCTTCAAGAAGGCGCTCGGCGGCGTCCTGCCGCGGGACATCCTCTATCGGACCAAGATGGGCTTCGGCGTGCCGGTCCCCGAGTGGGTCCGGCGCGACCTCCGGGACTACGCGCGGGCGCACGTGCTCGAGGGCGAGGCGACGCGGCTCTATCTCGACGGCTCGTCGGTGGAGCGTCTCTGGCGCGAGCACAACAGCGGTCTCAGGAATCGCGCCACGGAGCTCTGGGCCATCATGATGCTCAACCTCTGGCACAAGAGGTTCGTGGGCGCGCCCTCCGTGCTCGTCAGCTGAGGGGGACGGCCGAATTGGGCCGCACCGATCGGTTCCTGTACGATGATGGGATGCGTCGCCGGGGATGGTCCTGAGCGATGGAGATCCGCGCGGCCGATCTGGAAAAGGACCGGACAGCCCTGATCCAGGTCCTTCGCGAGCACCTAACGGCAGGGTCTAACGATCGGCGGTTCGACTGGCTCTACCTGCGCAATCCGGACGGTGAGGCCCGGGCGTGGATCGCCGAGGATCGCGGCGATGTCGTGGGCGCGGCGGCCGTCTTTCCGCGGCGCGTGTACTACGAGGGGCGGGTCCAGCTCGGGAGCGTGCTCGGCGATTTCTGCCTGGCCCCGCGCCTGCGCGTGATGGGGCCCGCGATCCAGCTCTTTCGGGCCTGCCTGAAGGCGATCCAGCCCGCGTGGGTCGCGGTCGCCTTTGACTTTCCGAGCGCCAGCCTGAACGCGGTGTACGGACGTCTGAAGATTCCGCAGCACGGCCGGCTCGTGCGTCTGGTCCGGCCGCTTCGGGGTGATCACCTCCTCGGCGACCGGCTCTCGAACCCGATCTTGACGAAGGCGGCCGCCGCGGTGAGTGGGCTGGCGCTCCGCGCCCTGGACCTGACCGCGCGGCCGGCGCGCGGAGTCGAGGTGGCGACGCTCGAAGGGCGCTGCGGCGACGAATTCACCACGCTCGCCGCCGAGCATCAGGCCGCCTACGGCAACGGAGTGCACCGATCGGCGGCGTATCTGAACTGGCGCTTCGGCGACAACCCGTACAGCGACTTCGAGATGCTGACGGCCCGCCGCGGCGCGCGGCTCGTCGGCTACGCCGTGCTGCGGCGCGACGGCGAGCACGCGACGATCATGGATCTCTTCGGCGCGCGCGAGCCGGGGATCGCGCGCAGCTTGGTGGCGAGGATCGTCAGCCGGGAACGCGCGCGCGGCGCGGCCACGATCCACGTCCACATGGTGCCGACTCACCCGGACTATCCGGTCATGCGGAGGCTCGGGTTCCTGCCGCGCGAGTCCGCGCCGATCGTGCTGTTCGCGCCGAGCTCCGAGGGCGGCGTGGCCGCCGACACCGCTGGATTGCGCGCGTGGTGCCTCGTCGAGGGTGACCGTGACAGCTGAGACTTCAGAGCGGAAAGGATTGCTGAACTGATGCCGGACGTCCAGAAGCGCATCGTCGGATTCATCCTCGAGAAGTACCCGAAAGCCCGCAAGCAGGGGCTCACGGAGACGTCGCCGCTGCTGGACAGCGGCATCATCGACTCGCTGGGCGTGCTCGACCTGGTGGGTTTCGTCGAGGCCGAGTTCGCGATCACGGTGGTCGACGAGGAGCTCACGCCCGAGAATTTCCACAGCGTCGAGCGCCTCGTCGCGTTCGTGGAGGCCAAGCGCGGTCGGAACGGACACCACTGATCGGTGCGGACCGGGGTCACGCGATGAGCGCGCTTCGCGATACCGCAGCCGACCTCTTCAAGGCGGCCTCACGCTCCCCGAACTACGTCCGGCGGTTCGGGCTGCCCCACGGGCTCCGGCTGCTCGGTCAGATCGAGCGCGGGCGAGGGGAATCACCGCGAATCCGGCGCTACCGGGTCCCGGGCTTCGCCGCGCCCATCTACCTGCGCGACAGCCTCGCCGACCACTCGATGTTCTGGCAGTGCCTGGTGCGCTGTCAGTACGACTTCCGACGATTCCCTCAGAGCGAGCGACTCTTCGCGCGCTACCGCGAATCCGTGCGGCGCGGGACGAGGCCGTTGATCATCGATTGCGGCGGCAATATCGGCCTGGCAACGGTCTGGCTGGCGACTCAGTTTCCCGACGCGCGCGTGTGCACGATCGAGCCCGAGCGGAAGAACCTCGAAGTCCTGGCGATGAACGTCCAGAGCTTCGGTGACCGGGTCACCGTGCTCGAGGGTGGCGTCTGGGGCGAAAAGGGAGAGCTCAGAATCGCCAACCCGGAGGCCGGCTCTGCCTCGTTCCGCGTGGTGACCGGGTCTCACGCGAACGACTCGATCCGAGCGTACACGATCGACGAGATCTGCCTGATGGCCGGCGCCGAGGCGCCGTTCATCGTGAAGATCGACATCGAGGGCGCGCAGGCGAGCTTGTTCCGCAGCAACACGGACTGGGTGGGACGAGCCCACCTGATCTCGCTCGAGCTCGACGACTGGCTCCTGCCCTGGCAGGGCACGAGCCGCAACTTCTTCGCGTGTATCAGCCGATACCCGTTCGACTATCTGCTCGGCGGCGAGAATCTCATTTGCTTTCGAGACGTCGAAGCGATGCAGGACAGCGGGGCGAGCGTCCGCGGTACGGCGCTCGTGACCGGATCCGCGTAGCCCTGAGGAGGCCCATTTGGACGTGCTCATCCACCATATGCTTCAGGCGAGCGCGCGGCGCCAGCCGGACAAGGAGGCGCTGGTCCACGGCGATCAGCGGCTCACCTACTCGGAGCTTCTGCGCCGCGTGGCCGGGCTCGCCGCCGGCCTGCGCGAGGCGGGGCTGGAGCGCCTCGACCGTGTCGGCATCTATCTCGAGCCGTCGGTGCCGCAGGTGGTCTCGATCTTCGGCGCGGCGCTGGCCGGCGGCGTGTACGTGCCCATCAACCATCAGCTGTTCCCCGACCAAGTCGGCCACATCGTCAACGACGCGGGCATGACCGTACTGATCACGACGCCGGCCAGGCTGGCCACCCTCGACGGCGTGCTCGCCACCGCGACGTCGCTCCGCTTCGTCGTGCTGGTCGGTGAGATGCCGGCTGAGACCGGTGCGCTCTCGCGCTACGCCTTCGACGAGATGTGCGCCACGGTCCCGCCCTCGCCGTGGCCGGAAGAGACGATCTCCAAGGACCTCGCCGCCATTCTCTATACGTCGGGCTCCACCGGGAAGCCCAAGGGCGTGATGCTCAGTCACGCGAACGTCGTCGCGGGCGCCAGTATCGTCTCGACCTATCTCGGGATCACCGAGCGCGAGCGAATCCTGGCGATCCTGCCGTTCAGCTTCGACGCCGGGATGAACCAGATGACGACCTCGATCCAGCAGGGCGGCACGCTCGTGCTGATGACGTTCACGTTCGCTCGAGAGATCGTGCAGATGCTCCGCAAGGAGCGCATCACCGGGCTCGCCGGCGTGCCCACGCTCTGGAACCTGCTTGCCCAGCAGAATTCCACGCTCACGCGGCAGCCGCTGCCGGATCTTCGCTACATCACGAACACCGGCGGCGCCATGCCGCAGACG
>Ga0126370_10000298_pt1 | contig 19502 bp, 19 predicted proteins | sample PanSoiMetaPlot_3_FD_92586 | JGI IMG/M metagenome (GOLD analysis project Ga0126370, IMG submission 92586) | Tropical forest soil microbial communities from Panama - MetaG Plot_3 | ecosystem: Environmental > Terrestrial > Soil > Tropical forest > Bulk soil | place: Panama | collected 2016-02-17 | reverse complement strand
AGATCGACTACCTTCAGTCCCGAAAAGATATTATCAGTTATCTTTGCATTTTCAGTTCCCAATATATTATTCCCCCTTAAAATTTGCATGACGCTTCTGAAGAAACGCTTGTGTGCCTTCCTTCTTGTCCTCCGTTGAAGCGCAAATGCCGAACAACGAAGCCTCAAGTGATAAGCCTTCATTCAAGCTTGTTTCCATTCCTTTGTTTACTGCCTCAAGCAAGTACTTTACTGAGATCGGAGCGTTCTTGAAAATCTGATTGAGTATTGCCTCTGAGCGCGAGATTAAATCAGCGACGGGAACAACTTCGTTAACTAGTCCAATTCTATAGGCTTCTTGGGCATTGATCATCCCTCCTGAAAGAATAATCTGCATCGCCCGGCCTTTACCGACTAGCCGTGGCAAACGCTGCGTTCCACCGCCACCTGGAATGATTCCTAGCGTGACTTCAGGCAGCCCAAATTTCGCATCTTCTGCTGCAACCCTAATAGTGCAGGCCATCGCAGTTTCGCATCCGCCGCCAAGTGCAAAGCCATTCACTGCGGCTATCACGGGTTTGCCAAGATTTTCGACTAGGTTTAGAACCTCCTGTCCGTAACGGCTCGACTTTTCTGCTTCGACGGCGCCAGTGATCTTGGCAAGCTCGCTAATGTCTGCTCCTGCAATAAACGCTTTGTTGCCAGCTCCAGTTAGGATAGCGCCGAGAATTGCAGTGTCGTCTCGAACATCTTCAAAAGCCGCACGCAAGTTTTCCCATGTTTTTTGATTCAAAGCATTTAGCACTTTTGGGCGGTTTACAGTCACATATGCTATCGCACCCTTTTTCTCATACAGAACATTCTCAAGTGTTAATGTTGAGCTCATTAGATCGTATCCTCTATTGATGCTTCGTTTGGGATTCTGATTGCATTAGGGCTACACAAAGGCACTCAACCCTGTGATGGCTTTGCCAAGAATGAGGTTTTGCATTTGATATGTGCCTTCATAAGTGAGAAGCACTTCGGCGTCCACGAAGAATCGCCCGACATTGTAATCTAGAGAAATGCCGTTGCCGCCCAATATCTCCCGGGCCCACGCCACAGTCTCGCGACACTTGGCTGTGGTAAATGCCTTGGCTAGTGCCGCTTGAGCATCCGTCATCTTACCTTGGTCATCCAGTTGGGCTGTGCGAGTCACTAAGCACTGACAGGCAGTGAGGTTAGCAAGCATCTTTGAGAGAAGTTCCTGGATTAGTTGAAACGAGCCAATAGGCTTTCCAAACTGCATACGCTCCTGCGAGTATTTGAGAGCATTTTCATAAGCGCCCATCTGGCATCCCGTCGCCTCCCACGCAAGACCATAACGTGTCTGACGCAGCACCCGCGGAGCGCCATCCCGCCAAGTCTTGCTTAATTGAAGGTGGTTCTCTTCCGGCAGCCGGACATCCTTTAGTGTGATCAAGCCATTCTGGACCACCTTGAGTGCGAACTTGTTCTGAATCTTCTCGACACTAAAGCCTGGAGTCGTCTTGTTCTCAACAATGAAACCTTTTACCTGGTTATCCGCGACATCGCGTGCCCAAATAATTGAAATGTCGCACCACGTAGCATTGCCGATCCACTTCTTTTGACCATTCAAAACCCAAGTATCGCCTTCTTTTTTTGCAGTTGTCGTCAAACCCCCAGCTGTGCCGGAGCCAACCAGCGGTTCGGTTAAGCCAAAGCATCCGATTTTTTCAAAGCGGGCCATTGGCGGCAGCCATTTTTGTTTCTGCTCTTCTGAACCATCCATATAGATGGAAAGCATGGCAAGGCCAGAGTGGACGCCAAAAAATGTGGTAATCGAAACGTCAGTGCGTGCCATTTCCATTGCAACAAGACCTGTGAGAAGTGCGCTTCCTCCTCTACAACCGTAGCCCTGCATCCCAAGGCCGCCGATATTCAACTCCTTGAAGGCAGGAAGTATCTCAAACGGGAACGAATCTTCGACCCAGTACTTGTTAATGATTGGAGCGACCTTATCTTCCATGAAGGAGCGAACCTGTTTCAGGGTCGTGAGGTCTTCGGGAGGCAGGGTTTCAGCTAGTTGGTAGAAATCACTATTCGGAGGCGGTAATGGTTTATGCGGCTTTACCTCTTTACTTGCTGTTGACATTTTTATCGCAACCCCAGGGCATCTTTAAGATCTATTTCGTGAGCTTGTTCTTGTTTTAGGTCAATCTCAAGCATTTTCTCTGAGTCCTGAGAATATTCAGCATCACTGACTGTCACAGTCGGATCCCCACCTAGAGGATCAATCTGTCTTGCCACTTCCAAAGCATGTGCAAGTTCCTCTGAAGCATGCAGTTTCAACTGGTCTGCAATGTCTCCGTACTCGGCGCCCTTCAACGTAGAACTAAAGACCATATATTGGATAATTGCTTTGTTCTCTCTTGACAGATCCTCATTCAGTCCTCTAACTAATTCTTCTTTGCTAGATGCTGATGCTTCTTTAGCGTCAGCCACATCTGAATTTGACATGAATTCTACTGCAACCGCATCTTTTTATAGTTTACCTAAAAAATATACATTTATTTTTTGACACTTTAAATATGTTAATCAAATCTATTTACTATAAATTTGATTCATATGCCTTGAATCTCTATCATAAAACGATGATCATTCACTATTATCCACCTTAGAGATGGTAGTGCTGGCCTCCGCGGTTTGATAGTTTATTTATTGTTGGAAATAGTAGATGGCTTCTATAAATTGGAATTATGGAACATAAAGCCGCTGGAATCTTTTGACATAAATCCTAGTAGAAAAGCATATTTTTATACTTATCAGTTATCTAGAGGCTCATTCCAACGTTTTTTCACAATTGTATGTAAACCACTGTCGTCGCTCTTATGTATCATCTATATGATGTCTATGATTTTGATTATTATTTATACCAAGATCTTCATGCACAATTGCTTCATCATACATGATCATGTTTATGTGGAGCTGACCAAAACGCAATTATAATTATAATCACGTATAATTCGTGAAACGTCGTCGCAATCTTCGCGACGTCTTCGGTGAAAACGACCTTGCGTGAATATACTTTCCTAATGCCATTTCTTTAACACAATAATATTATTCCGTTTAATTTACATCATAATATGCTCTTTTATTGGTTAAACCGCAGCAATCTTACTGCATCGGCAATTTTTAATCGAAAGCTAAATCTCTCGAACAGTCTGAAATTATATCCCCCTTGATTATTTATTGAGAGAAATTCTGGAGTTGCGTCATCTGCAACAGGCAAATCCATGGTATCACCTCCTAACGACAACAAAATTCCTAGATTGTCTGGCAGTGCACTTGTTCCAAAGAAACCCCTTTCTACCAAGGGCTTGATACGATCTGCATAAATAATATCATTTATAGGCGCGTAGGTATCAGCATAAATAGCAGTAGGAAGAACAAGTGCATATGGTCCATAGTGTACACGGGCCTGTAGATCTGCAATTCCACGCGTAACTGCTCCAAATATATTTTCACCATATCGAGGTCCTTGTTGTTCAGGTTGTTGGGGTAGTCGTTGTACACTGATAGGCTTTTGTCGAGCTGGATCAGCTGCCAGGAGACCAGGCCAATTATTTCGGCGTGCAATTGTAACCAACTTACCTAGGCGACCTTGTAATGCATCAATACCTTGAAAGATAATCATGTCCTGAGCTATGGAAATAAGATTAGCTGCTCGTCTTGCTAGTGTTATAGCAGTATATAGCTGCTGCTCTTGTTGTACCTGTGTTTTAGTCAGGGTAAATTGCACACTAGTTTCAATGAAAGCAGTCGAAATACCTTCAGGTATAGTTAGTATGTTATCATCTTGATTAATAACATCATCCGTAGCATTTGATGCGCCCGTTAATGGTATAGTTCGAACAATTTTTTGTGCTATTTTGATACTTTGTGTTTCATCCTTTACTGCCTGGGTGATAGTATTCCATATACCTGGTGTCCATCCTAAAGAATCCGTTGTTGTAGACACGAATGTGGATATTTTTTGTACTATATATGGTTTTGTCAAATTAAATGCTTAACTTTTGGTAGAATAAGAACTGAATTACTCAGGAATTGGTAAATATTTCTGCAAATACAAAAATTAGTTCTGAGGCCTATTGCCAGCATAACAAATCCAAAGCACCGTCAAATATATAGAAGTGAATACCCACAACATTACTCCGTTATCATTATAAGATATCATAAACATGTGAATGTGGAATATCATTTGTTACTATGAAGATGATAAGTTTCTTGCAAGATACATGGCAGTGGTTTATAATTTACGCATACATCTGGACCAAACATCATGTGAATTTGGGCACACGATTTCCTAATAGTAAAAGATCGGAAATCTGATTGTCGCTCACCAGAATACGGGACCGAAATCGAATGAAGGATTCAGTTGTTATAAATCATATAGCATATTTGTCTGTATTTCTGACCCTAGCCTTTAGCCATTTAATATTTCAACCTCAATTGACTACATTTTACAAGTATTTATCATCTTGTGAAACTGCAAGTGCAAATGCGACGCCACAAATAGTTACACAGGAACAAATAAGGTATTGCTGTGATCCAACGAGTTCACATATGAAATTTGTAAATGCTGATGAATCCCGGGGGTTGGGATCTGTGATGTCCCAAAATCTACCCCAACGACTCCAAACAATTCGACATCAACAACACCACCATTTACAAGATAATTGTGAAATACTTGTATCGCTTAAAGGACTAATGTTATAGCTAAAATTCCTCTGATCGTACATAATGACCACTATTCTTTCTGATTCTGTACAATCTTTTTTTATGCTTCAACTTGTTTTTGATGTCGCCTGTTCACAATGAAACCATGATGATGCAGCTTGGTACTGATCAGGCTTCGTTCTGGGTTGCTGTGGAACCAATGCGAAGACAAATTCCTGGACTTTACATCTCAGGACATAGGAATATGATAGTAGCTGAATCATTTCTAAGATCTTTAAGTAATCAACATTTATGGAACGCATACTGTGTATGTATGTGGAGATGGAGCATGGTATCAGGAGTCATGTAGGACTATAACATAGATTGCATTCATCATAGGAAAAGAGTAGAGTTGAAAAAACGATAGAGATCCTAAAGGACAGAACTAATTACATCAAATGAGCAAACTGTGTATTTGTATGGATAGTCGTCTTTTATCTAATGTTTGTAGCGTTTATACCTTTTTCAACAGCTCTGCTTGGAGAGTATACAAATCAGCAGATCTCTGTGGTGATTTATGGAATCAATATCGTCATAGTCGGATTTTAGGCTGTTGTACAATCGTGGTATGCCGCAAAAGATCATCGTCTAATTGATCCTGACCTTGACCTTCTTTACTACCTATTTATAGGATCTACTAATTATTACTAGGGTTGGGCAATTTTAATAGCTCTGATTTATGTGCCGCTCCGTTCCTGCTAGGTTCTCCAGAATATCACTAGTGATTCGAGCGTGATAATATCTTATAATTACATTCAAAATTAATTCAAGTAGATATTTCTACCAAGACTTCTACGACTTAAATCTGTAAAGCTTTAAATGAATAACTAATTTATCTAATTATCTAACGTGAATATCAAGCCGCAGAACGTATTAGATTATCATGGTAACTACGCGATATTTATGGTATGGAATTTTAAGAAGGATTTAGACGTTAAAACTGCTTTTGAGAGAATTTGCAAATTGATTATCAATCTTAATAATTCGGCTGAAAACCGTTTTCCTGATTCCGGGGCAAGCTGTGTAATGGGAATAGGATATAATGCCTGGCATAAACTTCATCTTCCTGTTCCAATACCTAAAGAATTAGAGAACTTTGTACCTATACTTGGTGAAAGACATATAGCAGTTTCATCCGACGGAGATTTACATTTTCATATCAGAGGGAATGATAGTAGTGTATGTTATGATATGGCACACGAAGTATCTAACGTTTTAGAAACGGTGGCAATATGTGTAGAAGAAATCCATGGTTTCAGATATTGGGATAGTCGCTCCATTTTAGGTTTTGTAGATGGTACCGAAAATCCACATGGCGGAGAACGGGCATTCTTTGGTTTAGTCGGAGACGAAGATCCTGCCTATAAAGGCGGTAGTTATCTTTTTGTTCAAAAATATATCCATGATTTGAATGCATTTGAAAAATTGTCTACTACAGAACAGGAAAAAGTTATTGGTAGGTATAAATCCAATGATATCGAAATGCCGGATGACATAAAGCCTTCAAATTCTCACATTGCATTGGCCAACGTTGGCGACGAATTTAAAATAATTCGCGATAACGTGCCTTTTGGAAACATATCCACCAATGAGATGGGCACTTATTTTATCGCTTACGCTAGTACATTCAATACTGTAAAGAAAATGCTGAATAATATGTTTATTGGCTCTCCTAAAGGGAATTATGACAGATTATTGGATTTCAGCACACCCAAAACTGGGACTCTATTTTTTGTTCCCACATTGGATATGTTAGATGACTTTTCATCGGGTTAAATTTTATTTCAAGATATGTTACATCTTCTGATCATTGTGACTTTTGACTAGATACAATGCATGGCAATGTACCCATCATACTATTATATAACACACAGGCTACTATCCTGATACGATGAAAAAACAGATTCCTAGAATCACAACCTTACGTTTATCGTTTCTGATCGCAGCATTTGTTTTTGTATGTCTTGCATTAAGTACCACCCATTCTGGATTGGCTAACGCACAACAGCAGAATAATACAGCAATGCAATCTCAAGGAACATCCGGCATGAATACTACGGCAACAAATGCCTCAAAAATGAATATTGTTCTAGTCCATGGGACATATGTTGATGGATCTTCGTGGGGCAAGGTAATTCCAATTCTGCAGAACGCAGGACATAAAGTTATTGCTGTGCAACTATCGCTTCATTCTTTAGCAGATGACGTCGCAACAGTAAAGCGTGCAATTGATCTTGTTGGCGCACCAGTACTTCTTGTAGGACACTCATACGGTGGATTTGTAACAACTAACGCAGCTTATAATAATCCCAATGTCAAAGGTCTTGTTTACATTGCCGCCTTTGCTCCTAAGCAAGGCCAATCACTAGGGAATTTCTTAGATTTTACAAAATTTCCAAAGGGATTCTTGGTCTTTGATAACGGAGGATTTGTCTACGTCAACCCCAAGGCGTTTGGCCAAGCATTAGCTCAAGATACTGATCCAGCTCAAGTCAAAGTCTTGGCCGCTGAACAAAAGCCATTTAGTAAATCTATTCTTGTAGAAAAATCTGGTCCACCTGCTTGGAAGCAATTACCTAGTTGGTATCAAGTCTCTGAGAACGACCACGCAATTCCCCCTGATGCTGAGCGAATGTTTGCGAAACAAATCAACGCTACCACTATTTCACTCCCATCTAGCCATGCATCACCGCTGTCACATCCAAATGAGGTTGCACAGTTGATTCTAAATGCGGCAAATAGCCTAACTAAAGGAGAAAAGGTTGCGAAGTAGTTGTTCTCCTAGGGACTAACCATTATGACAAAAGTCCAGACTAGTGGTATTCCGGACCTGAACTGGGATGTGTTTGTAACGCCTGGCATACCTATTGCCACAAACGACCTTCCACCGAGCGTGAAAGAGGCGTATTTTCAGGCGATAGCCTCAACCATCATCTATGGCAAACAAGATGCAGTTCTAGTCGACGCATATATGACAATCAAGCAGACTGATGCACTAGCGGATTGGGTTGCTGCAAGCGGTAAGAACCTGACGACTATCTATATAACGCATGGTCACGGGGACCATTGGTTTGGAATCGGAGCTCTTCTTGAGCGCTTCCCAAATGCTAAAGCAGTCGCTACACCTAACGTTGTAAGTGTTATGCACCAACATGCTTCTCCAGAGATACTGGAGAGAGTTTGGAAAGCGAGTTTTCCTGGCCAGATCCCAGACCGGATCGTGATGGCTGAGGAGCTCAAAGGAAATGTAATTAATCTCGAGGGACATGATTTGGTCGTAGTGGAACTCGGTCATACTGACACTGATTACACGACCTGTTTAAATGTCCCATCCATAGGCTTGGTGGTCGCTGGTGATGCTGCATACAATGATGTTCACCTCTACCTTGCCGAGTCAAATTCGAATACTCGTCGAGAATGGATCTCTGCGCTTGACAAAATCGAGTCTCTTAACCCACGCGCAGTTGTTGCCTCACATAAGCGACCTGAGAACGAAGATAGTCCACGCATTATCGAAGAGACCAGGCAGTATATACGCGATTTCGACCGGTTAGTCGAAATGACTAGAACCGCGCAAGAGCTCTATGACAAGATGCTAGAAATTTATCCAAATCGTGTTAATCCTGGATGGGCACTCTGGAGTTCGGCTCGTGCAGTCAAACACTAATCGTATAGAAGTTGCTACTGACCGAACCCCCTACTCTAGTGAAGTATTTACAAGCTTCATTATACTACTTTTGATTAATAATCAACGCAAACGCAAAAGGAGGATTGATACTGATTAGATTAACGTAAATGTACTATGCCAGCCTGATGTACATCTCTATTTCTCTGATTATCATCAAACTTCTTAATTGTTATATCATATAGGCCATCAAGCAAGTACACTGCAAGTGATCCCAGAGGTAGCTGCAGTGATCAACTTACACGATTTGGACAAATACTTGGCGGGGTAAAGGTCGCTGACCAATAACCTTAGAATAGGTCAAAAATAGACAGTATTAGTAAGTATTCTGTTTTCTAGCTCTGGAGTGCTTTATGAACAAACGAGATCGCGATTGATCCTTCGCCCACAGCCGATGCAACACGTTTGATACTGCCACCGCGTACATCGCCTACCGCAAATACACTAGGTAAACTGGTCTCAAGCAAATATGGTTGACGGGTAAGAGACCAGCCTGCTAAGTTAAGATTATCGGTGGACAGATCAATACCTGTCTTTATGAATCCTTTACTATCAAGTGAGACGCAGCCATTGAGCCAATTAGTATTCGGATCGGCACCAGTCATGACGAATATATGTCTAATCTTGTTTTCCTCAGTCTGTCCTGTTTGATTGTTGTGCCAGCGAACAACCTCTAGATGATCACCTCCTTCGATTGATATGATCTCTGTATTCGGTCGTAATACTATCGTAGCAGATTCTTCAATTCGACGAATCAGGTAACGCGACATGCTAGCAGCTAAACCAGTCGACCTGACTAACATGTGCACGCGCTTGGCAGTCTCAGCCAGAAACACGGCTGCCTGACCTGCAGAGTTTCCTCCTCCAACCACAATCACCTCTTCTCCGCCACATACCTGTGCTTCCACAAAAGTCGCACCGTAATATACGCCTGCACCTTCAAAGCGCAACAAGTTTTTACATGGTGGCCTCCTATACTCAGCGCCGGTTGCAATCACAATAGTGCGAGCAGAAATCCGAGATCCATTCTCGACCTCGACTAAGTATGGTTTACGGTCGCAGATAAGTCGTGTGGCCTTTGCAATTAGTATATCTGCACCAAACTTTTGAGCTTGATTATATGCTCTACCTGCCAGCTCTTGACCAGAGATACCGGTAGGAAATCCCAAGTAGTTTTCGATTTTTGAGCTTGAACCAGCCTGACCGCCAGGAGAACTTGTCTCCAGTACAAGAACGTCTAATCCTTCTGAAGCGCCATATACTGCAGCAGCTAACCCTGAGGGACCGGCACCGATGACTATAAGATCTCGCACATGGGTTTTATCAATAGCCTCATTAAAGCCAAGGCATTCTGCGATTTCTTGATTATTGGGATTTCGGAGTACTAATTGGCCTCTACAGATCAACACAGGTATTTCACTGGCAGAAATCTTAAAACTATCCAACATATTCTGTACATCAGAGTCGTGTTCAAGGTCAATGTAGGAATAAGGATGTCCATTGCGCATTAAGAATTCCTTGATACGAAGTGTATCTGCAGAATATTTTGAACCTATAAGAACCACGTCTCCAACACCAGCAGCTATCAACTCTACTCTACGAAGAATAAAGGCTCTCATCAGTAACTCTCCGAGCTCTGCATCAGTCTGTACCAATGTCAGCATATGTTGCCGATCAAGTTCTATCACCTTACCTGCCTTAGTAACACGTATTCTGAACATAGTCCTTCTGCCAGATAGCGTACCGACCTCGCCAGTGAACTGACCGGATCTATGAACTGTAACAAGGGTCTCAATGGAGCCAGACGGACGAACAACCTCGAGCTCGCCAGAGACAACTACAAAGAATGGTGCAGCACTTACTCCCTGCTCATAGAGTATTTCACCGCGCTCAGTCTTACGTATGTGACCATGAGGCGCAATGCGACGAATCTGTGCTGGCGTTAATTTCGGAAATATCTGACCTATGTGAGCTCTTACTATTGGAAGTCCCTTACGCGTATTTTTCATGGAGATCGATTCCGATATGGTTGCTCTTGGCAAATCATATCTTTGGACTTCATATCATAATTCATAGCAAGATGCATCTTAGATATCATATTATCTGTGATATAGTATTACAATCTAATATGCTTGCTGGATGTCAAATTGTAGTGAGTGTTAAAGGTATTATGGCTGAATTAATTTGCAAAGCGATTCTAATATATCGATCATTTATCTTACGAATACTACCCTTGTCGACTACAATTACATTAATTATGGCTTTGTATAAACATTTTAGCATACTCTAATGACACACCTGTAAGTATAATATCTCAAACAATAATTCTCATCCCAATTCTATAATAATAAAAAATGTATTATGAAATGTGTGCTGGTACCTAGCTACAAGTATCTAGTGTAAATAGGAGATGATGTGGATATAGATATAAGTGCGCCTCTTGAATGTGCCGGGCTTACATCATATGGTACAGTAAGAAATACCAATCTAAAGTCAAACGAGAACGTTGTAATTGTTGGTACTGGTAGATTGGGTTTGGTGGCTATATAGCTTGCCAAAGCAGTTACTGGAGTCAGGATAATTGCAATGGATTTAGATGATCAGAAATTAGATGTAGTCAAAAAGAATGGTGCTGATATCACAATAAATTGAACGATTACAACACGATGTGATGATCATACATTGCAGCACGATGTGAGCTTGGTTCGTTACCTTGGCTTTCCCCTAGTTTATTAATTAATTTTTCAGGTAGGAAAATGCCAATTCAGACTAGTAGACTTCACGAATAAAGTGCGAATTGCTGTTTATTATGAGAAGAACGTATTGATAAATTCAATAGTTATGGCATCCTTAGCTAGTAATATATAATATATCGTGTTAGCAAAAGCATACTATCACGTTATTATAAAACATCCACATATAATTTCTCATGAATATAGTTCATTCAATAGAGAAAGACGTTGAACTTCTAAACTATATAATCTATTCTTGGGCCAAGTAGATAAACAGGAGGCAGTGAGATAAATGTTAAGAGTAGCTGTTATCCTTGGCAGTACTAGACCAGGTAGAAACGGCGAGGCAGTAGCAAAATGGGTTTGTGAAGTTGCCAAGAAACGCACTGATGCTGAATTTGAGTATGTAGATATCAAAGACTACAACTTGCCGCTATTAGATGAACCAATTCCACCATCACTAGGACAATATTCGAAGGAGCATGCCAAAACTTGGGCGGCAAAGATCAACTCCTTTGATGCATTTGTATTTGTGACAGCAGAATACAACCACGGAATACCCGGTGCACTCAAAAATGCTATTGACTTTCTGTACAAAGAATGGAATAACAAAGTAGCTGGGTTTGTTAGTTATGGTGGTGGCGCTTTAGGAACACGCGCTGTAGAACATTTGCGTTTGGTTATGGCAGAGTTGCAGGTTGCAACTGTGCGTAATCAGGTGTCGCTTTCTCTCTTCACTGACTTTGAGAACTTTAGCGTATTCAAGCCCGCACGGTTCCAGGAAATTCAAGTTAATTCGATGCTGGATCAAGTTATTGCATGGGGCGGCGCCTTACAGACTCTGAGGACAGGAAAATAATGTGAAACTCGCGGCCATACGTAAAAAGAAAATTACGATGTAATCGATAACTATGAACAATAAACAATTTCATTTGATCAGACACCGACTGCAGTAAAGGAGAAGTTTGTGTTTTGCAATTATTACATCATGATCACTATTAAGATTTAACACGACAAGAAAATCAGAAGAAAAAATTTAGTATTTATTGGATACAAGCACGACAAATCGAGTCATACTTTAATACATTATTTTGTATTAAGATTTGCACTAAAATGAAATCTGCTCAAATTAGAAAGTATGGGGGGAGCGACGTTATCGAAATTACTGAAAATGGATCTATACCAAATGTGCCTGCAGAAGGAAAGGTTCTAATCGCCATAAAAATCGCTGGCATAAATCCTGTCGATTGGAAAATTCGTGAAGGTTACTTCCAACAAATGATACCACTCCAATTTCCCTTCACCTTGGGTTTGGACTTTTCAGGTATAGTCAAAGAAGTTGGGAATGGTGTATTAGATTTCAAGCAAGGAGACGAAGTATATGGGCAGGCTGGAGTAATTACAGGTGGGTCAGGAGCATTTGCAGAGATGACAATGGCAAATGCCGAAACTATCGCACATAAACCAAAGAGTCTAAGTCATACAGAAGCAGCAACACTACCACTTGTGGGCGTTAGTGCTTGGCAAGCACTAATGGAAAATATTAAATTATCAAAAGATCAGAAGATTTTAATTCATGGGGGTGCAGGCGGTATAGGTTCAATTGCTATCCCTCTAGCTAAGCACCTCGTAGGCGTACATGTAGCAACTACAGCGAGCACTGACGATAAGAAGTTTGTCCAAGAATTGGGAGCCGATGAAGTTATAGACTACAAGAGCCAGAATTTTGAAGATATACTGCATGATTATGACGCAGTTTTCGATACTATAGGAAGTGATACATACAAGAGATCTTTCAAAGTTCTAAAGAAGGATCACGGTAGAATAGTCTCCATGTTAGAACAACCAAACTCTGAATTAATGAATCAGTATGGAGTAAAGGCAATATTTCAATTCACGCAGGTAAACAGGGAACGATTGACAAAACTGGCAGATTGGGTGGATCAGAATAATAATAAAATAAGAGTAAATATAGACAAGGAATTTCCGCTAGATGAAGCTAGTAAGGCACTTGATTACCAGAGAGACAAACATCCTAGAGGCAAAATTGTCTTAACAATGTAATCAGTTTCTTTTTTTATAGCCAATTTTTCTGTTCTCTACTCTTAAGCGTATAGCAAACGATAGCATAACTTTTCCTGTCCTACCCTGAAAAGTTAACAAACTTTTAGTGATATGCAGATATAGAAACTTTCAATTATATGACTATCAATATAGGACGTTTAGTCTGAGCTGCAATGTGGGATGCGGTAGATCCATGTAATCCCTGCTTTAATCTAGATTTTTCCTTCTCACCTATCACAATTAAACCGACACTTTCCCGTATACCGCACGGGATACCATTTTAATTCATGGTGCAGGTTCTAAGATTCAAACTTCATTTGGACGAGTGATTCATTCATTCATTTTCAAAATTAAGACAAATCATTGCTGTAGAACAGCATAGACAGAAAAAAATGCTGTAATAACTGAAACCTAGTTCAAAATGGTCATGTTAATTAGCATATATGAAAGCAATGATGATTCATCCTAGTATTATTTAGCTATGGTAATAAGTTGAGTATCCAACTCTGCAATTAAAAAACTAGTTAGTTTGAGATAACTACGATACATAAATACTAAAATTGGTATATTTTGCATGTATGTCAACGTCAATACTGATGTATAATCAGGCAGAAAGGCTTACAATCAAAAATATAGTTTGGAGGAGAATAAAATAATATTGGAACAATCACTAGACATCACCAAAGTTAATCGGAAGGAGAAGAAGAATAATAATCAAAGAGGTGTTGTAGGCATACACCATGTTACAGCTATAACTAGTGATCCGCAAAGAAATATTGACTTCTATACTGGTAACCTGGGACTTCGACTTGTTAAACTTACAGTAAATCAAGACGACCCCACATCCTACCACCTTTACTATGGTGATGAGTTAGGAAGTCCAGGTACGATTCTTACTTTCTTTCATTGGCCAAACATACTCAAAGGACAGAGAGGAACAAGTGAGGTATCTGCGGTATCTTTTCTTATCCCTGAAAATTCTATAAGCTACTGGATTGAGAGATTTAAAGATAAAAAAATAGAGTTTAGTGGACCGTCAAAAAGGTTTGAAAACGAGAAAGTAATATCATTTCATGACCCAGATGGACTAGAACTGGAACTTGTTGCTCATAACTCTGCTGAAAATAGAACTGCCAATTTATGGAAAGAAGGTCCAATACCTATTGAACATGCTATAAGAGGTTTTTATTCTGTCACTCTTTCAGAGAGAGGGTACGAGCGTACCGCTTGCGTTTTAACTGATGATCTTGGGTTTGTCCCTACACGTCAAGATGGAAGTCGCTTCCGATATGAAATTCCCACTTCCTCTTCTTCTTCTACTCAGCAAAAAGTAGAAAATGAAGAAAATGTAATAGGTGCCAATATTGTTGACGTTGTTTGTCTTCCTTATACAAGACAGGCCACTATTGGAATTGGCTCAGTACATCACGTTGCATGGCGCACACCTACTGACGATCAACAAATAGTATTGCGCAAACATATAATCAAAGCTGGATTAAACGCAACTCCGGTAATCGACCGACTCTACTTTCATTCTGTGTACTTTCACGAACCAGGTGGAGTACTTTTTGAAATTGCTACAAATCCTCCTGGATTTACAGTTGATGAAAAAGCAGTAGAACTTGGGACACGTTTGATGTTGCCCAAATGGCTCGAACCTATGCGTAAGGATCTTGAGAGAGTTCTGCCGCCCGTACGTTTACCTATAAAGGAAACAAGGCTACAGATATTGAATAGCGAGCAGTGACAATTTGTTGATCAAAATGATGGTAAAATAAAATGGACAAGACAAAAACCCAACTTGGTTTCATTCACCGTTTTATCCCTCCAAAAAATAAAAAAAGCAAGGTCACAATAGGAACAACAGATGATGAAGAAGGAACACAAAGAGAAACATTTACGACGTTCCTCTTGCTTCACGGTACTGGAGGTAATGAAGAAGATCTAATTCCATTGGCACACGAGCTAGATAAGAGTGTGGCAATATTATCTCCTAGAGGAAAAGTATTAGAGAATGGCACTACGCCGCGATTCTTTCGCAGACTAGCAGAAGGAGTCTTTGATTTAGAGGATTTGAAATTCCGTACAAATGAGCTAGCAAACTTTGTAATTGATGCATCAAAATCTTATAACTTTGATTTGCAACATGTAATAGCTGTTGGATATTCAAATGGTGCAAACATAGCAGCCAGTATGCTACTACTTCGTCCAGAAATACTCTCTTCTGCTATCCTTTTTCGTGCTATGGTTCCACTTGTACCACAAACATTGCCAAATCTTGGTGACAAGCATATCTTCATGTCTTCCGGACTTTATGATCCAATAGTTTCAAGGCAAGAAGCAGAGAAGCTTTTTAGCCTATATAAAAAAGCAGGTGCTAATATTTCACTCAGTTGGCAAGAGAGCGGCCATGAGTTAACAATGGAAGAGGTTCGGAAAGCAAAAGAATGGCTGCTCCATTCTGCTTCTTCTCCGCGTTCATCTTTTGCTTAATGATGTCGTATATTTGTGATTATTATAATATGTATTGCAATTTCGATCTTACGTGACAGATTACAATAAACGTTAATTGCCAATATCATAAAGCATTCCTAAGATGTCAAGTGTTCAGAACACGATAAAATACGTTAAGCATAACAAAGTAAGAATAAAAACAGACATGAAAAGAGAGGAAATCACTAAGATACTTTTGGAGTTCTTTGAAGAAATTGAAGAAAAACCCACAGGTATGAAAGGATTTATGGTATTGGATGACTTGGAAAATCTACAAGAATCAATTGTACTTACATTCTGGGAAAGAAAAGAAGATATGGATTCTTTCTATAAACCAGAGAACAAGGCTTTGTCTGACCTGGTTGAAAAGTTAAATCCTTCATTTGAACAATTACCGGTGAGGAGGGATTATCACGTATCTAAATTCAAAGTATAAGAGTAGCTCTCAAACGCCGAGTATGACATATACATTAATCATAATCATAATCATTTTTGCCCGGCTTTTTTCAATACTAACTTTACACAATATCGAAATTAATAGAATATGTTTTTGAGTAGAATGCAATTTTATAACCGCCATATTATTATCGCATACATAAATTTGCATTCTAATCTAGTTTATTACGTGACTCCCATTTATCTATCCACTTATCTAGACCTATGAAAATGGCATCCAATTCCTTTGCTAAAGATGTAAGCTTGTATTCTACTCTTAGTGGACGATCTTCAAAAATAGCCTTTCTTGCAACAAGGCCTTCTTTTTCTAACTGTTTAAGTTTTTTTGCCAACACATTACTACTTATTCCTAGTAATCGTTTTAGTTCATTAAAGTGCATGTTATCATTAGTACTTAAGTGTCGTAAAATCAGTAACGACCATTTCTTTCCAATGGTATCCCATATTCCTAAAGATTTGCATACATCAGTAGCTATTTTTTTACTTTTGATTTTATTTTCGTCTTCGGACTCCATGTCAATAGAGCAATATACTTTATTAAAACTATTTTAGTATGACTCATCAATAAATCAGATTACATATTCTAGCGTAATTTTTTTACAAGATCTTCAGTGATGCCTTTAATTACAGGTATAATTCTGCAAGATCATCAGATAACTACAATAATTCTCGACGTCATATCCATCCAGACTTCTATAGTATGATTTTTCTTACTGCAAACGATATAATGCAACAGCAACATACGAACCAAACTGTTCTTAATGATGTTGTTGGGAAGGTTATTACGAAGGGATTGACTAACAGCAATTAAAAACTACATTATCTTGGATCATATTCTGGAAGTCTAAGTGAATTGGTTGAATTGGTTTCACTAGCAAAAAAAGGAATACTAAAACAGGTAGTTTAAAATCGATTCAAGCTCGATCAAGCTACAGAAGCGTTGACAACGCTAACAAAGGGTAAAATTATAGGTAGAGGTGTGATACGTCTATGATAGGATCTGGTCGACAATGACAAGACAAATTTCGACAATAAATCCTGCAACAGAAGAAGTCATCAATACATATGAAATAATGACAAAGGAACAGGTAGAAGAAAAAACAAAGAAGGCTCAAAATGCGTTTCTTGATTGGAAAAAGGATATACACAAAAGAGCGGATCATCTTCATGATTTTGCAGAGGAATTAAGAAAGGAGAAAGACGAGCTTGCAAAGTTGATGACAAAAGAAATGGGAAGGCCTATAAAAGAAGCAAGGGCTGAAGTCGACAAATGCGCATGGGTAATGGAATATTTTGCTGATAACGGGAAGATCTTTATAAATGAAGAGGTAATTAACACGGATGCCAGAAAAAGTACTGTAGCATTTGAACCTATAGGTGTTATAGGAAGTATAATGCCATGGAATTTTCCTTATTGGCAAGGATTAAGATTTGGAGCTCCTTCCCTAATGGCGGGCAACACAATAGTACTAAAACCGGCAAGTGCGACTATGGGGTGTGGACTAGAAATTGAAAAGGTTTTTAGCAGGAGCGGAGTACCTGAAGGAGTTTTTCAAACAGTGGTTCTCGATGGTGCATCGTCAGATTTACTTATAGATTCAGAAGACGTTAATGCTGTGACATTTACAGGGAGTGTTCCTGCAGGAGGTAAAGTAGCTCAAAGAGCAGCGTCCCAAATAAAGAAATGTGTGCTTGAATTAGGTGGAAGTGATCCGTTCATTGTATGTAAAGACGCTGATATTGAAAAGGCGTCAACTGGAGCAGTCAAAGGAAGATTCGTTAATAACGGTCAAAGTTGCATAGCTTCAAAACGATTTGTTATAGTAAAAGATATCGCAAATGAATTCCTTGAAAAATTTGTTCAAAAAACCGAAAGACTTAAGGTAGGTGATCCTCGATCAGAAGATACAGATTTAGGACCAGTTGTAAACGGCTCAGGATTAAAGACTATAGATTCTCAGGTAAAAGATACTGTAAAAGAGGGTGCCGAAATATTGACAGGAGGTGAACAGATAGGCAGTAGAGGGTATTTTTATAAACCTACAATTGTGAAGAATGTTTCTACACATATGCGTATGGCCCGAGAAGAAGTCTTTGGCCCCGCTGCAGCAATAATTCTGGCCGATGATGAGATAGAAGCCGTCAGACTTGCAAACGATTCTCAGTATGGCCTTGGAGCGAGCATTTGGACTGAAGATCTTGATAAGGCAGAGAAATTGTCAAGAATGGTTCACTCTGGTATGGTAACTGTCAATAATATGGTAGTATCAGATCCAAGAGTGCCTTTTGGTGGAGTCAAACATAGTGGATTTGGAAGAGAGTTGTCAAAGTTTAGTATGCTAGAGTTTGTCAATATGAAATCCATCAGGTTCTACGACAAGCTTGTTCGCCAACACTATGTAGAATAGGCTAATGGGAAAAATAGTGGTAGAAAAAATAGTAGTAAATAGATGCATGCAGCAGATACTCTAAGATAAGGAGAGTTCCTTGCTGACTATGCAAAAGTAGAGACACTTTGCAAGAATGCTCCTGATGCCATAAATGAACTAGTTACAGATGATATCTTTCGGGTAGTCGCACTATACGAGTCGGTTTTTGATAGTCAGATAAATTTAGTGTTTGTCCATGAGTAAAACAGATAGTGTGATCGGGACAGGAGTAGCAGCTTCAACAGTATCTTGGGAATATCATTCTGCTGCTTGAAAGATTGCAATTGTTGATTTTACGCAGTGGCGGTACATGTACTCTTCGTGGATGTGATTCATATTTGTGATGATATCAGAGCTTCCTCCATTATATTCAATAGTTTATGTACCTAGTTCAATGGAATAGTGAGTTAAGGACAGAAATGGCTAAATCTTGGCGAATATACAGAAATCCATGGAATATCTCGCTGATATGGTTACCAAGGTTCCTGATGGTACTAGCTCGACCAAAGTGGACGAGTTGCGCTCTGCAGAGGCGGTACGTGCTGCTGATCTCGCTAAAGCCGGCCATTTGATTCGACTCTGGCGCCCACCGTTAGGTCCAGGCGAATGGCGTAGTATTGGACTGTTCAGAGCCGCCGACGAAGCACAGCTTCGTGAAATTCTTGCCTCATTACCTCTTCATATCTGGATGCAAGTTACTATTACGCCGCTGACTCCGCATCCCAACGATCCACAATATCGCGCCAGCTAAACACTGGATCACCCACAGGCCTAGACAGCCACAACAACAAGTACTAATGTAGGCATGAAAACTATGTGTACGATAGTTGCAGCACAAGTCATGCAGCTATGAAAAACACATGAACTAGAATCTCAAGCAAGAGTT
>Ga0126370_10000296_pt1 | contig 19610 bp, 17 predicted proteins | sample PanSoiMetaPlot_3_FD_92586 | JGI IMG/M metagenome (GOLD analysis project Ga0126370, IMG submission 92586) | Tropical forest soil microbial communities from Panama - MetaG Plot_3 | ecosystem: Environmental > Terrestrial > Soil > Tropical forest > Bulk soil | place: Panama | collected 2016-02-17 | reverse complement strand
TGTGCGAAAAGCCCCTAATACTCTAATGGACATGATTATTACTAAATGCCGTCACTACGAATTATTTGATTGTTTGATTTTTATGTCACGGATTTTCAGATTCAATACATAATCACTGAATGTTTTATATTTAGAACGATACCATACACTCATCTAGGATTTCAAGCTAGATATTTATGCTTTTCAAAAGAGTAATGGACACCACATTGTGATATATTTTTTAGTAACACATTAGTTACCCTACATTAAACCATTATAACAGATACACCATTTTGGTAGATGATGTGATTACAGTACAATCAAGCAACGAAAGAGTAAATCATGCCTAAGAAATCAATTCAGCCAAGTAGGCTTGATCTCCTAGCGCTAATTTAACTGGAGCGTAGATACATATAGGCACTGAAACTTGGCGTCTAAAGCATTTCTTATTAGATCAAATATTGCATAAAATCTCGATTTTCATTATTGGTCCTATACGAATTTGTTAAATGACATTAGCCTTGCTATAGTCCGTTATTTAGGGGATTTATTTAGAACTGGAATCTAGTATATCCAATTATAGACCAAAGCTTGTCATCAACATTTGTCCTCATTTGGGAATGCCTTCTTGACATATTTTGTAATGGCAACATATTGAATGATAAGCGAAAGGAGAACTACTCCGAAGGTTAAGGTTGCAATAATGTCTTTTGTATTACTATTGCCTACATTTTCAATAGGCAACGATGCAACAAGCGCCACTGATAAAGCTCCTCTCATTCCCCCCAGTACTACAATATGTCTCCATGCTTTAGGAATTTTTTCTCGTGTAAATCTATTTATTAAGGATAAAATAGGATAAGTAGACATTATTCTTGCCAAAAAGACAAAACTGAATGCTAATACGATTAGCCCAATATTTTGACCAATGCTTATGATATTCATGCTGACCCCCAAATAAAGAAATGCCAACGAATTTGCCAGAAATGCAATAATCTCCCAGAAATTAAAAACTGTAGTACGAACTTTGAGGCTCATATATGCCTCCTGTTTAACAGTAATATTTCCAAAATACAAACCTGCTACTGCAACTGCTACTAATCCTGATACACCAAGAGAATTTGCAAGTACAACCGAACCAAATACGGTAGCAATTGTTAATGCGGTTTCAGAAAAAGGATCATTCATTAAGGAATGAAGTTTGTTGGTTGATATGGCTATAGCGAGTCCAACGGCTGCTCCTCCAAAAAATATTACGATAAAATGTTCTGATTCAATAATAAGATTTGAAAATCCGTTGGCACTGTTGCCTGCAATCCCAGCTATTAAGGCCAATATGGACGAAAAAACTATCAGCCCAGTCGCATCATTGAAGCTAGACTCGAATTCCATCAACGTGGAAAGACCTTTAGGTACCCTAAGCTTTTTGAAAATTTCAACCACTATTGCAGGATCCGTTGGGGAAATTAGAGAAGCAAAAAGAAACGATACTGCAAAGCTAAGTCCTGCAACATACATTAACAAGGTGCCTGCAACTAAGGTAGACATGACTACTCCTACAGTTGCCAGAAGCAGAGCAGATATTCTGACTGTCTTAAACTGCTTGTAATTTACTTTCATCATTGCTTCAAATATTAACGGTGGAATTACAAAATTAATTATTAATCTTGGATCTATTCTGAATCCTGTCACATTCACAAAATCTAGACCTGTTAAACCGACAAAAGAAATTGCAATTCCAAAAACTACAAGAATAATTATGTGAGGAATTCTTGTTCTGGATGACAATAACGCAGCAACAAATATCATGGCCAGAAATATTGGAATTAGATACTGAGATGAGACAAGTGGAGCTCCAGATGTAGCTGAATTAATATTTGGAGCAAGAAATGATAGCATCTGTAATCACATAATTATTTAACACAGTCATAAATACTAGATCTAGAGATACACCGGTAATTGTTGACTATATTGGTTAGGATCATAATTGATTCAATTTTATCAGTTAAAACTTTTCGGTTTTGAATCTCTGTCTCTTAAATATAGATTTTTCAAAATCATGTGTTAATGAACATTTTCAAAAATAGTTAAATATGGATTATCTGTAATTTTTCTCTGTTTAAGTTAGCTATGATGGTTACTTTTGGTATCTTTTCAATGACTCCTATACTAATCCTCAGACACTGGCCTAGAGTATTATTACGTGGAATGTGGGACCCCACTTTTTGTAAGTCTAGGCAAAATTCTATTTGTTATAAACAGTATTTAAAGCCAATACATGTACGATTATCGATTCTGAATTTTTGGTTCATATGCTTATTCTAGTAAGTCGTGGTCAGTTCGACAAATCTGACTATTAAAATAATAATGTTTTTAACACATCTCTAGAATCGAAATATTGGATGAGCAATTTCGGAAGGGGAAGAGATTCATCAGACACCACTAGGGTAAAGACAGAAACAATAACTTTCAGACTCCCTATGCCACTTTTGAACGAGCTAAGAAAAGATGCTAAATTGGAAAAAATGAACCTAAACGCCTTTGTTACTAGAATATTTTCCAACCATGTTGAGTGGGAAAGGTATGAAAGAAAAATGGGATTGTTGCCAATGACTAGACCATTTTTAAAGGCAGTAATTAATCGGATGACTGATGAGGAAATAGTACATTTGGCAGAAAAAATTGAAAAACAAAATTTTAAAAACATATTCACATTCATGAGAGAAAATCATGATGTAAGCGATTTTATCGAAGTCCTCCGAAGTTGGCTTACAGTTTCCTGGATGGATCACACTATAGTTAACAGAAATGGATCTTACTTTCTAAACATTCAACATGACCTGGGAATCAAATGGTCGTTGTACGTCAAGACGTTGGTATCGGAATTATATCAAGATATTCTAGGAAAGAGAGTTGAAATAGATATTACAGACAATTTAATTTCATTTATCTTTTCCAATTAATTACCGCATTTTTCCCTGCCCCTTAGACGCAGGGGAAATGGGCTATGACTCTTGTCAATAAAACCAATGGATTGAATTTAAAATAATTTTTTTAAGGCTTCAAATATAATATCTTTCATGGCTTGCTATACATAATTGTCAAATCAATTTCAATTATTACATAGAAATGATTTGTTGGATATACCTTTTGCATTTGATGATTTTTGATCAAGAATCTAATAAGTTAAAACCTTAAATAAGATAGGATTCACCTTCAGAATTTTCGCTTATACGATACAACTAGAATAATTTGATTTATGTCACAACATAAGAATCACTGCATTTGGCTTATTACTTTGTAACACAATGAAAACCTTGAATTTATTTAAAATAAACGCTAATAAACTGATAGAAACTCTATGTCGTCAACATTACACAAATCAGTTGAATGCCCATATTGTCACTCAAAGTTCAAAAATAGTGACGAAATGTCAAAACATATCGATAGAATACATATCGGTTCAGGGTTACTAGAAGGAAGAATCCATCGAAATTAGTTGTAATCTCGGTTGGTAACTGGCTCTAATATGGAACATACCTTTTTCTTTTAATTTCGACTAGAATCGACAATTCATTATATTTTTTAACTAACTGTTGAGTATATGCAAAAATCCTAAATTCAAAGTTGAATCCTAACTTACCAAATTTTTCTATATAATCATACAAATATGCAAATGACACTTTCACCTATGAGAGTAATTTTGTTTTTCACAATCTGAGGCAAAGAGGTTAGAACATAGTATATCATTATACAAATAATTGCGATGAATTAAATTACAATTGAGTACACCTGAAGTCCAATTTAAGAACATATTTCTAATGTGTGAAGGTAGAATAACCCGATCTAATGCAAAGTTTTTTATATTATCGAAGGTATCTAATTTGCCTCGAGATTATTTTGATTTTAGTAATTCCAAAATACTCGAATGGATTAATTAATCCCTCACAGATACTGACGGTAGTGAACCAATTTCGTCCCATTCTTCGGATTTCGACTTAAAATCGTTGTTGTGACCATACTTCACTGGTGGTGGTCAATAATAGATCGTCTTGTCATATTATTATTTAATGACTACAATAGTCGGTCTACGAACCAAGTATGGTGTAATACTTGGTTCTGATAGAAGAGCAAGTAAAGGATTCTTTATAGGATCCAAAATTACACAAAAAATAACTCAAATTGACGATACACTAGCTGTAGCTGTTGCAGGACAATTGTCAGATGCCGAGCACATTATCAAAGTTGCAAAAGCAGAACGAAAATTGATAGAATTACGTAGAGGATTTCCACTAACGGTGAAAGAATCCGCAAGATTGATCGCCAATTTGGCATATTCAGGTCTTAAAAATTACCAACCGTACTTCGTAGAACTTATAGTCGCAGGAGTAGACAGCGAAGGCGGACAAGTGTTTGTAGCGGACATGAGTGGTGCTATAACTGGGGAAGAATTTGCTGCTTCCGGATCTGGCTCTCCTGTTGCCTACGGCGTGCTTGAAAATCTATACCATAACGAAATGACTAACGATCAAGCAAAGCAGGTGGCCGAGAAAGCAGTATCTGCTGCGATGGAAAGAGATCCTGGCTCAGGTAACGGCATCGATGTTCTAATCATTCCTAGCATAATACAAGTCCAGCAGAAGGAGAAGGTGAAATAGAATGTCTGAAATTGGTGGCGTCTCAAGTAGTAGTAACAGCAATAATAGGTATCCATATTATTATGGACCAGAAGGAAGACTAGTATTAGTCGATAGCGCACTAGAAGCTGTAAGCAGAGGATCAACGACCATTGGTATAAAAACACCGAAATTTGCATTGATCTCCAGTCACATTAAGCCTACAAAGGCCCTAGTGGAGCCGGCTGAAAAAATCTTTACTATAGATCAACACATAGGTGCCACTGGTTCAGGATACATAGGCGACATACTTCAATTAATAGACGAAATGCGTATTGCTTCGCAAAGACATAGACTTTCCTATGAAAGCCCTATAGATGTAAATTCTCTTGCAAAATATCTTGGCGCTTATTTGCACAATTACACGATCTACGCTGTTCGTCCTCAGGCTGCATCCGTAATTATCTCTGGAATGGATCAAATGGGTATTCAGTTGTATCAAGTGGATCCAAGTGGCACCTATTTTCGAGGGTCTGGATTTGCTATCGGCCATTACTCAGATATAGCTTTGGATGTACTTCAGAGGGAATACAGTCCCCAATTAAGTATCAATGAAGCGATTGCCCTAAGCAACAAAGCAATGGAAAAAGCATTGGACGAAGGTCCTCAAGTAGAGACTGGCATAGTGACTACCAAGAATGGCATATTTAGAAAGATAACTAATGGCCAATATAACGAATAAACTGGTGCTTTAAGAAATATTCACTACAGGGACTCGAGAGACGTCCTATTCAATATTTCTTTGGAATTCGCGAAACTAGCTCTAAATGGAATCTTAATGGGATTAAATTTTAAAACGAATCAGAAAGATTAGAAGGATACATAATGCACAATCTGAATGAGTTTTGATTTATACTCTTGATTTGCATCATATTTCTGATCGAGGCAAAATCTGGACATAAATTTACTTTTAATCATGCATCTTCTAATGTGCAATACATAATTACAGTATAGACCAGCCATTACGATACTTAAAATAGTCAATACGTTAAGATCTTGGATGGATATGGGACTCTATTCGGACAGGACAGGTGACATATCATTTGAGAGACATTTATCATCCTTGGAGCAAGAACCAAGACAATTATTATTGGAGCTCCGCAATTTTGTAAGGTCACTTGGTAGCAATGTTATCGAAGAAGTAAGACCACACAGAATAGTATACGCTAAATCATTGACCTTTAGAACCTTTTTGGATATCCAACCTAGGATCAACGATTTGGTTGTATCATTGAAAAAAAGTAGAACCGAACCGGTTTTAACAGAGACTATTAACAATTTAGCGAATCTAAATGAATTCAAGAATCAGATTAAAGATACATATCTATCGATAAAATAGCATTCACTCATGGCACTTATTCCAATGAAACGAAGTAAATATAATCAAATTAGTATAGCTAAATATGACATGGTCAGATAGTCTAGATCAGCAGATAGATGAATTCACCTCACGTGCTTTACCTTGATAAAGATCCGCAATTTAGTCAAGAAATATGAGAACTTCATAGCTCTAAACGAAATCAACTTAGAGGTATTTGATAACGAGGTGTTTGGCCTATTGGGACCAAATGGGGCTGGAAAAACGACGCTAATCCACATCCTTGCGACTCTTTTGAAGCCCACATCCGGAACTGCCGTTGTAAATGGTTTTGACGTTGTAAAGCATCCCTCTAATGTACGGTCAAGTATCGGGATAGTGTTTCAGGCCCCCAGTAGCGATGATATGTTAACTGCATATGAGAATCTGAAGTTACATTCGATGCTTTATAGTGTTCCTAAGAGCATAAGAGAAAAAAGAATCCTCGAGGTCCTAGAATTAGTTGGACTAATTGAAAGAAAAGATCATCAAGTGAAAAAATTTTCTGGCGGAATGAGAAGGAGGCTAGAATTAGCAAGAGGACTCTTACATAAGCCCAAGATAATATTTCTTGACGAACCTACTCTGGGCTTGGACCCTAAAAGCCGGGGGATAATGTGGGATTATATTAAAGGATTAGTTCAGTCCGAGAAAATTACATTAGTAATGACCACGCACTATATGGAAGAAGCGGACTTACTATGTGATAAAATAGGTTTTATCAATAGCGGAAAAATAATAGCTCTTGATTCACCAACCAGACTTAAGCAAAATATAGGAGGAGATATTATAGACATAGAGATAACGAATAAAAGTCAACTAGATAGGGCTTTGGTAAATATTAAACACGAATTGAAACAGTTTGAATTTGTACGCAAAGTGGAATTTAACAAAAACCTAGGTAAGATATCTGTGCATGTTGATGACGCTTCAATCAATTTGGTATCGATCTTAAGAACAGTAACTAAAGATAGTGATGTGGGACGTGTAGATTTGCGAAGGCCTACACTGAATGATGTATTCCTCGAATACACAGGTAAAGAGATCTTAGATAACGATACACCTGAGGGCGGGTTCATGGAAAAATTTGCAAGATATAACGAAAACAAATAGAGATCGTTGACTTGATATATCTGCACCACCAGCTTTATGACGATTAATTAGTATTATTTATATATAGTATTTTCAGCTTGAAAACTTTTTTTTACTTAAAGACTCAACTGTAAAATTCGGAGGATTTACCGATTAGCCAGTCAGGATCTCGTAATTCTTTGATTATGAACTGTAACAATTAGTGTTCTGTCTAGTAAGCGTATTCTTGTCATGCAATAGCTTTTTTAAGTACGAATTCACAGGTTAGAAAATAATTAAGGATAATATTTCTAATTCACCAGCAAAAAAAGCTTCTATTATTTTATAAGAAACTTTAGACTAGATGCATTAATATTATAATGATATTATAAAATTGAATATCAATTTTTACCCTAAAAAACGAAGCAGAAATGTCTTAAAATTCAAACTTCAAAAAATTTAGGCAACTGCCTTTTGTGTTCTTTTGCCGTAGGTATTTTGTACAACCAACTCACCCATTCGATTGTAGACTTCCAGATAATGCATACCTTTTGGAGTGGTTTTGAAGGATCTTTCTCCCTCTATATATTCCAACAAATCATTTTCGATAAGTATTTTCAAATATTCTCTTAAAAGATTGTATGATAAATATGTCTTGAATTGAATCTCTGTAATCCTTATCACGTTTCCGTTAGCACATTCCAAAATAGCTCCTATTATCTCTGTCCTGGATCTATGTACAGGTTTCATTTCTAGTTATAATAGAGAATAACTTCTCCTTATTTAATTCTAATTCATATTAACTCTTATAGATTAGACAGAAAGAAGATGCTAGACCATTTGTATAGAACATTTATTGCTATCTCTTGTTTTCTTTCGCATATAGACACGTGTTTTTCATGGTACCCGTCAATAGTAGTTTGAATAGACAGACACCATCTGATTCACAACAGACATAGTTACTTACATATTAAGAAATGGTGAATATTCATTAGATCGTATTCTCACTAGCACCTCTTGGACATTTTGGTTCTAAATCCAAAGTTTTCAAACTTGCATTAGTTTTATGACTAAATTTTTATGTTGACAAATAATAAAATAGATACTAATCATCTGTACCACTTCGATATAGAAATACAACTAGGTTAAATTCGAGCCACGACTAGCAATTATTTTTATGTTCTGTGCAGAAGGAAACCAATTTGCACCAATTTAATAAATATTAATAATTAGTAACTAAAAAAGAACATTATAGAATTGAATTCCCTATAAACATATCATGTCAAATATCGTGACAATCACAGCGAGTGTGTCTTGAGATTACTGCTAAAGTGATGAGACTAATTTTAGTAGATACTAATGGGAAGAATTCGCATAGTACGGGGTGTCAGTCCCATACCAATATGACCAGACATATTTACATCGTCCACATTCATTTAACTTTCCTCGTTTGCGTGTTTCGCAATCCAGAAAATGTTGATAATCTTCATCAATAGGATACTTGTATTTCTCTAGCCTAGGAATGAACATCACTCTATTATTATCCACAGATCTTAAAAAATCTTGCTTAAATAAATTATGTCAAGTAAAACCGATTCCGGGCAATATCATCTACATTACTTGAAATCGGCAAGGCTGAAATATTAGTTCATAATTTCGATTAAAGATTATCGAACGAGATGAGATCCCGGTACTAACCAACATCGAGGTCGAGATTAGTATTATTAAAAGTCGCTAGAACTGAGTTGAGGAACAGATAGATATGAGAATTATTATCGAACATGAATCTAAATGAGTAGAAGTGTAAGCTGGACTAAGTTAAGAAATAAGAAATTTATTGCATTCAATGACTGTGTAGATAAGAAGTGCTCGATGTGTGCTCGAATAAACGGGAATAGTTAATACAATGAAGGGCATACTATACATCCAGTATAATGTATCCTTATGTTGATCATTCTGTTGCTCAATATATTATCAGCATTTCTGTCAGATTTGAATACTATTAATACTTCGACAGCACGACTAACGACACGGTAAATTAGTTCTGGGAATTGCAATCATATTCAATTATGTCATGTATATGTAGTAGGAATAAGTAATCCATCAACTGGGGTCTTTGCACCTGGATCTTCTTCCCTTATGTATTTATGAATTGATCCTACAAATTCGTCAAACTGCGATTGCTCCGGCTTGAACGTTACAATACATTTATCTTAACTAGTCAATAGCTCCTCTGACCCTTGCTTAGGATATATGTTTGATTGTAATCTAATGCCTTTAACCCTCAACTACATTGAATTGTGGACTAAGCATAAATTATGAGCGATGTAAGGGAGGACTCAACCTGAAGACAATCATTTCAACGCAGTTAAAAACTAGGTTGGTACATGTATCTATAGACAATGAGCGGTCGGCTGCTTGTCTATAACCTTTCAAGAATTGCCTGCAGTATAGTAAGAATCTAGCTAAACCCTCAACAACTGGAAGTTAGCCTAGGACATATGAGTGCTGCTCCTGTTGCAAAAAGGTATTATTCCAGCCTTGGGTATGTGAGTTAGTAAAATGGAACTAATGAACGATACAGTTCTAGAAATTGTCACAGTTATTGCAGTTGCAGCAGGATTGATTTTAATCACTGCTGTAACGAGTGTGATAAAAGATAAAGACGGAAACAGACACAATAACACCAACAATGGTAAAATCGAATAGTGAAAGAGCAAATACTGAAAGAGTTATCACTGCTGCAGTAGCGGTTTCCATTCTTGGACAATTTCATGGAAACCATTCCAAACCACAAAGCCAAACTTATAGACTAGCCGTTCATTCGCCTTTTCTGGGGAGAATATACCTAAAATCTATACCCATCTTATCTGTATGCGTACCCCCTTGCGAAAGATAAATCCTGACATTTTGTCATAACAGAAAGGGTAGTACCAATTAATAGAAGACTAGGAATATAAGCAGAGAAACTTTACTATTTTATTGATAATGGTGCACATGCACACTTTAGCAGAAATTTGGCTAATTAAAGAGCAAATCTAGAATGTCAATAAACTATCCTTTATTTGTACAAAGGAAAGGATTAGAAATTCGTAGTACTTGTTATATCTCGAAACATCAATGATCTGTCCTGCTTATATCATAAGTTGTCCATTCTAAATCAGTATACATGATAATTAATTCTGTGGTAAGTATAAGGAAGTGTCGACAACATATCTTCACCGCTGCTGTTGCCGGTGTTCTAGTCCTGCTTATTTACTATTCAATTATACGATATTGGTAGACCAATAACCTACTACCTCAAACAGGACAGATCATCTCAATAGTAATAATGTTGACCAGCAACCAGCAAGCTACTTGCTAACTGATGGTCAATAGAATGCCTATAGAACAATAATCAAACTCTTTAAATAAAATTCTTTGAAGTTGATTTTCATCATTCTTGAATGCGTGTTGACACAAATAATGGTAAAAACGATCAGGGATATATGCAGCCTCTAATACTAGTAATGGGGTGTCGACCCCCATTAGGTTAATTTTACTAATACCCGCGTTTCAACATTCAGACAAAGAATTCAATTCAAGCTCCTTCTTTAAACTCAGCATACCAAGGACGGAAGAAGTGGGGTCGGTGGTTTAGTAATGAATCCTATATGGAATACCAAATTATTTAGTTAATATATATAATGATAAGATGAAGGCAAGTGGCGAAAAAACTTAATTATGGCATATTTGGATTTAAAGTTAAATGATAAGAAAGTGAAGTTACAAAAATACTTATTCTTAATTGCTGCGATTAATATTACATTTATGTTATTATTGCTATTAATACCCAATTCGCTTTTTCTTAAGGCTTTTGCCAGTTCGCCTGCATTTGATCAAGTTTTAATTCCTGATAAGAAAATCGAAGTTGAGAAAAGTGATTGGATTCAAACTCATGGTAACGACAGTAGTCATTTAAAATCTGGCTATGCAAACATATTGGCAGTAGATTAGGTTAGTAATGGGAAAACCTTAGATGTTACATTTTGGTTAGCATCAAACTCAAAAAATGCTTCTATATATAATCAACCTCTCAGACATATTAGGTATGGTATGCTTATTAGTATTGCTTCACTGCCTTTTAATTCAGGTTATAACGGAGCCAATTACGACTTTTATATTGAAGCATCTAATGGAAAATGGAGTGAATATCTTTACCGAATGTCACCAACAGGTACCCGTGCACTAATTTACTCCAAGGCAAACTTTACTGAATCATTTGGTGGTCCTGAAGTAGGTCCTGGATATGTTAAATTGCGATTAAACCTAGATTCCATAAACTCTCCTAGTATTTACGGCTTATCATTTTATACATCAAAATCGTTGCAATCGAATGAGGTTAGAGATTTTACAGCATGGGTCGCTGTTCCTCCTCATGATATCGACGTAGTAACAAATCCAAAGGATATGGCCATAAGACAAGGAGAAGAGCTCCTAATTCCACCCAAGATATTTAATACCTTTTCTAACGCTGTTACTAGTATAAAGTTTTTTAATGGAAAAAATACTAGTATAAAGTTTTTCAATTCTAGCGGTTTAACCGTATATATCGAAAAACTTCAACCTCCATTATTGAAGGTAAAAGTTTCTCCTCAAACACCAGTGGGGGTATATACTGTACCGTTTACAGCTTCTTTGCTAATACGAACAACAGATCCAAATTTACCTACGTTTAATGATACAGCAACTGGATCTGTAGATCCAGAGTTTCAAGTATCCAAAAAATATCCTACAACTGGCAATATAATTGGTCTCGCAAATTTAACTATAAGAGTATTACCGCCGTTAACTGTAAATGAACAATTTACTGGTTTTTGGGGTTCATATGGACAGGTGGTAACGTTTCTTGGCGCAGGATTAGTAGGATCGTTTACGACAGTTCTTATTGATCGTTTGAAAAACAGAAAGAAACACAAAGAATAGAAAAAGAGACGAATGACTTTAAATGGAAGGATAGGTTTTGATTACAGAACACGATATTTAAAACACCCAGTTATAGGCACGGCTAAATTTTTAACATGGCTAAGGTGTGATGATAACAAGTCATATGTATTAGTTGAGTCATGAATTCTTCTATTTAGAATTATTACAGTCTTTTCCTTCTATATAGAAGGTATTCCCATTAGCATTACAGTATCAATAATACCATCTGCCTCCTAACTAGTAGAGATCTACTCCTCAGAAGAAGAGGGCCGGTCAATCTTGGTATGTAAAATATCGTAGGTGTCATAAGTCAGAAGTTGGAATATCGCTAGAGATTCCTTCGTGGTTTTATGGCTGATTTCTGACGGCAATTTATTAATTGCAGGATTCCATATGTGATATAATAATTTGTACGTAACGTCATTTCATATTATTAGTGTTATTGCCATATTCAGCGCTGCAATAATTCCGATTTACATCAGTGTTAGAATTAAAGATGGAAGTAAATCAGGATTAAGAAATTTGACGATCATTTTAGCATCCTTTATAATAGTACACGGTCTTTATCATCTTGCTGAAATACTCGGTTATCATACATTAGGAGATGGATTTTTCGAACCGCTATCTGTAGCAATTCTAATAGTGTTTGGCGTGGCAATGATACGGATTTTGTATCCGAATTCTTTGCTCACAAAAAAGTCAAGGGGTGGATCTAGATAGTACCTGTTGAATCTACCGAGGAGATTTCATACAATTTAACCCTACCTCTGCTATTCCTTGCATTTGGAATATTTCTTTGGATTGTAATCAAATCTAAGAGCATTAGAAATTTTCAATCTCAAATTTCAATTTTTATTATGATATGGATTATGGGAGAAATCGCAAACGTGCTACAACAGAATGGTCTTATAATATCGCAAAATTTTGAGGAAATTGGGTTAGAGATCCATGTCACAGCCATGATTTTTTTCAGCGTACTTTTATGGTTTAGGTTTTACTATTATAGCAGATCTCAGAAGCGACTTACTGATAACTTTAGATTATAGTTGAATCCAGCTCATTTTAAATTTAAAACTGTGTTTTTAATGTATGGAGAGTAGGTTTTCAGCTACCCTTTGTACGGGATCAATATTATATTCTCCGTCCACTACAATATTTCCGTATTCATAACTTATCTTTAATGATTTGAACACACTTTTAAACAAAGTGAACTTCTTTCCATCTTCTGTAAGCTCATTCCTTATTGACAAGAGAAGACCATTATCCAATAGCCATTTGATTTTCCTGTAAGCAGTAGTGTGAGGAATATTACATTCTCTTATCACTTCGTTAACAGATCTTTCCCTAACCAGAGCACAATCCAAAATCTTGACAATCTCCTGGTCAGCCAGAGCTGCTAAAATAGACTGTTTTTCTCGGGTACTCAGCAACATTCCCCTATCTATAAATATCTATATTAGAATATCTAACTTATTAACTTAATTATTCAGGAACCACTTATAACAAGATAGATATGATGTGAGATTCTTATCATGTGTCGATAATAGGATTTAGTATTACGAAATTACTCGGACAGACTATTATCTTTGACGATTTGAGGCTCTTCACATATTCCATATTTAATAAGAAGGAACGAGAATATAATTTGGAAAAAGTACACGTAACTTGTTAGAAATTACAGTACGAGTTCTCATTGATTATATATAACTTTCTGAAACCGTTCAGGTAATAACTACTTCTAATCTAACCTAGTTCTGATGTCTTTTATAATCCTGATTTATCTATTATGATAGTCATTGAATATATTAGGAATGAACAAACCTCATGCTTCTATCACCAGATTTTCTCAAGAAGCGTTCTATATCAACAATAATATCACTGAATCTCTTTGAGGAGCCAGTAGGGAACACACTGTATTCTCTTAATTCTGTTATTCTTAATGGTCTAGTAGATACTAACCAGATATTACTAGTGTTAGGCTGAATCGATTTAATTTGAGAAATTCTATTGCAATCCTCTAGCTTGTGCATAATAGCTATAACTAATGCTTTCTGAGGAGTATTTTTTAAACGTTGTAAACTTGGAATTGCCAAATCGATCTTTAATTTGTTATTAACGTTTATCTTTCTAGCAGATGGCAGTGTTGAAGCTGTAAGCATGAAATGCAAAAGAGCTTCGCAGAGGTCTGGAATCATGTCATCTGTAACTTCAATTTTCGAATTATTCCTGAGGCTCAACAGGCTCGAGTCCATTATTTTCTGCATATATTTTCTAGAAGCATCAAGGTCGGAACTTACGAGATCTTTTTGAATAGTACTTTTACCAATTTCATCTATCGCACCATAGAGGCACTGCACAAGATCTACTTTAGCTGACATACGACCTAAGACCTATCGATGTAATACTCATGCATTAGCATATATGCCTTATCTCAAGATGGTTATCTCTCTTGTTCCTTGATGGTTGAGTTATTTTAGGAATAAATCAAGTTAAATTATAGCTCTTTTAGAATATAAATCGGTCAATCGAACACATATATGATCTGTGACTCAAGAATGGTTATGGATAGGAACCTATCTTCGAATTATTTTTTGATGACAAGGGAAAGATAACTTATGGATATATTACATGACGAACAAAATGCAGGTTCCCTATTCAATCAAATTCGTGCAAGAGTAAGAAGGACCTTGAGTGACGGAGTCCAACTTGACATGTCAACACAGGAAAGCAGAAAATTATTAAGGAGACATGCAAATTCGAAAACAAATTTCGTATTCCTATTTGTAGATATTAACAATTCGACCCAAATGAGTCTCTCTTTACAGGAGGACAAATTTGCGCTATTGATCCAAATATTTGCTCAAGAAGTCAGTGTTGCTGTCTCAGGTTATGGTGGATATGTATTCAAATATGTTGGTGATGCTGTTATTGTATTGTTCCCTGCAGGACACGACCGCAAAAAGGCTTGTATTAATGCAATTAATTGTTCCAAGGCCATACTAGGTATCATCCAGGAAATCATATCCCCAATACTCGAGCAGATGAAGTTGCCATACATCAAAGTAAGGATTGGGATAGATTATGGAGAGGTTTTGGTCGTTGTATATGGAAAAGATATCCAAAGGGCACATATTGACGTATTAGGTTCCGCAATTAATATTGCAGCAAAAATAGCTTCCATTACACAGGCAAATCAAATCCTAGTTGGTGAATCCATCTACAACATTTTGTGCCAGCCAACTGATAAAGGCGTTGGTATCGATAAAGCTAATCCTCTACACGAAATTAAACTTGATACTTCAAAATGGAATTACCCATCATATGTAAATGTCGGCAGTGTCTACAGGGTCTATGAATACATATGCTAGGAAATATTAGAAAGTGATTTTCACATTTAAGGATGAACGCTTTGTACTTCTACAACAAATCAGCCTATGGAAAGCATAATTACATTGGTTTAAGTTACACGCTTTGAAAGGTCTTTATAGCTCAGGTATCCAGCTACTATATTGGCAGTTCAAAAAGGTGTTATTCTATCTTTGGCTATAATCGCAGGCTCAGCGGGAATATTTGGCTTATTTATGGCTTCTCTGCACTACTCATTTTTTTTCCTTTTAATGTCAATACCAAATTTTGTTATTGCCTCTTTTTTTGGTTACAAGTATTATTCACTCAGTCGAGCAGCTACTTACAAACCCACACGTGTCAGGAAGTAAACTTTTAGACCGACAAATTTTCAAAAGTTTAGTCAAAAAAGGAGACTGAATATCCAAGCTGATTCAGAAGAATGTGTCTGAACATATTGTGATTTCTGGTCTTTCACATTTATACTTTATAAAATTAAGATAATCCTGAATAAATAGTAAAAACTATAGCTAAATTTTGGTTTTTCGTATCAAATCCGTGGATGTGGCGTTCATACACTTCACAATGTCTGACTCTATCTTGTTCTAAACACGAATTATTGCATCAAGATAGCAAGATTCGAAGCAATTACGCTAAAGTTGGAGATATCCTCTCCTTTCTTGCCATATATAATAGAATCAGACCAAATAATAAAAGCACCAATACAAGGCCCTGCGCTCCGCCATTCGGTATAAATACTAGGTAAATAATGGCAAATATAATACTTGCAGCAGCTTGGATTGCGTACTTTAACGATTCACGCAAATTTATCTTCCTCGCAATATATCCTATCGCAAAAATGACTACAGTAGGATAAATGGTAAGTAAAATGAACTCGTCTATGTCAATTCCGTTATGTGGCAAAGTGAAACCTAACTAGATAATCAAGTATGTAATATTATACTTTACATCTGAGAATTTTTTACAATAAAATTTTGAAACCCTGTCGTATACGAATCGATTATTATGACAGGGGTTATTAGAACTAAAATTTCTGACTAGTGCGGAAAATTCCTCTCAGAATAGAGTAAAAAAACACCAGTGCTGAAAGGAAAATACCCCATTGTGAAAATAATCTGTTAGAATATTATATGAACATACTATGCATTATTTTCGGGATTTTCCTATCTGGGGGAAGAGTTGGAAATTGATATCCTTTCCTTTGCTCTAGTCATATAGTGTGTATCTTAAGTACCATCTATCACATGCAAACGACTTGCTTTTAAACGAGTCTGAGAAATAGAGATATTGACTAGTTTACATGTAGTTGTTGTTATGTTGCTGGCCTCACTGACAGCATTGGCATTAGTGTTGTTTGTCATACCTCCAGGACATGTTCAAGCTCAACAGAATCAAACGACAATAAAGTCATTGGGGGATTTAAACGCAAATTCACTAAGCGTACAAAATACACCTTTGAACAAAGTCCATGTAGGAGATATTGATGTTGCGTATAAGATGTTTGGCAAAGGTGACCCTATTTTACTTATTCCAGGTGCTTCTGATGGTTTGAGTCGCTGGGACTCAGACCTGCTAAATACTATTTCTTCAAATCACACAGTAATTGTGTTTGATCCCCGTGGAATTGGAAATACAACAATTGGTTCCAGATCATACACTCCCTCCCAACTTGCAAACGATACAACTGGCCTGATGGATGTTCTGAAAATATCGAAAGCTAGTGTTATGGGATATTCCCTTGGATCATATATAGCTCAACAGGTAACGATGATGTATCCAGATAAAGTTAACAGTCTTGTACTTATTGGTTCATCATGTGGCGGAAAAGATCATACACCTAAACCATCTGAGTTTATAAAATTGCAATCAGATATTATAAACAAAAGTCTAAATCATATTACTCTTCCTCACGAGGAATTGCAAGCGCTTAATGTTGCTTCATTAGGACAGAATTGGGTGAGAATGCATCCTGAATCAAGTCAACTTCCAGAAAATATAACATCCTTGCAACAACTGAAGCCTGGTTTGCCGCCTGACGTAGCGAATAGTCAGAATAACGTAGGAAAGCATTGGGAGGACAATCCGAACTGGAATGGTGCTTGTGATGATCTTGCGAAATTAGACAAGCCCACGCTAGTCATAACTGGAAGTGACGATAATTTCTACCAACCACATGTTAATTCTTTAAAGATTGCAGAAAAGATTCCAGGAGCTTGGCTTGTACAGATCAAAAATGCGGGTCATGCAGTAGTGGATCAATATCCGGCTGAAGTCGGTAGGATAATGAATACATTTCTTTCGACTACGGGCATAGCATCCTTTAGGTAATGATGAAAGGTCTACATTACTTCAACTGTATGAATGCCACTCTTTTACTTTGCGACAGTAATGTTGGAGAGACGATAGTAAAACTACGAGATAGGTGGTAATCAAAGATGGTCATAGTAATAATTTAATAAATCCACCGTGATCCTACCATCTAGATCTCCATCATTTGCATATTAGTGAAATGATGCTACAAGTTCGTCAAACAGGGATTGCATCAAGTTGATCGTTACAGTACACTTACCTTTGCTAGTCAATGGTTCCTTTGATACTTAGGGTATATGTTTGATTGTTGTTATGATGTTTTTAACCCTCAACTACATTAAATTGCTGACTTAGCATAAATAATGAAGCAATCTATAGGGAACGACTCTATTTGTGACCTGTTTACATCAATTACAAAGTGATTATGCAAACGATTCTGATCCTGCGACAATCATCGTTGTATGGCATCCAGGAGGACCAGGAAAGGGAACTTCGCGCATTGAACGACAGAAAGAATCTGGGGTTTTGCTTTCAGACTAATTGCATGTCGATTGCTGGTCGACAAGAGATTTGGACGATATTAGGTCGAGCAAATTATGTCGTCCATATGTTCACCGCCTCACAAGCGGGCCAGTCTGAGGATTTTAGGTATCAAGTAATCTCACATTCAAAGCCGGTGCCATCAGTCTCTTTTCTAGTATTTGGCCAATAACTGAGCACAATCCCTTTTCACCCATCTTTGAACTACTCTATATGATGCGCAAGTCAATTTCCTGATTGCTCTTAGCGGCTTTTTGAGCTTGCATACAGACCGCCTTTGGATAAACTACAAGAAGATAGATGATGTATATACCAATTATGTAAAAGGTATTATTCCGGCGTGTGATTAATAGATTAATAATGTCAACCAAAAAAATCATTCTGGCGACTCTCCTCGTAATTACAATAGTAATGGCAGGATTTGTTGCTGCTTCACTTGCCTCTTTTGACATAAATGTGAAAGCACTTGGAAATGACACATTTACCAGGCATCCTCCAACCAGTAATGGCAGCAGCAGTAATAATACATTTATGGCTAAAACCTTTCAACACGCTGTGAATGAGGTAAAAAATGGCAAATGATGATTGGTGTGGTTATTTCATACTTGGACTTAAAATCTTACCACATTTATGCTGTCAGTTAAGATTTTATATTTCAAAGACTGCATATTGACTTTTTATGAATCCTGATTATTGCATTTGCAACGAATTTGAAAATGTTGTAGATCATATTGATTTCCGATATTATAAAGTTAAAGACTATAGAATTAACATGACGAAATGAAACAATCGAGTTGGTATATCTACTATATGGACTATCGACGTCCGGTTGCTAATCTAGTGCCTTTTTAGTATGTCCGTTGATCGCGAAGAAACGAGGTAAACCTCAATCATAAAATACATTTGGCGTTCCGTCAGGAAATATTTAGCTAAATAGAAAGGCTATATGAACCAATAAACGGCTAGTCGTATAAGCACAGAAACGTTATCATAGTCATGCTAACCGTGACCTGGTTCAATTCTATATAGGATCACAAATTACCAAGTATCGTAGCAGTTTGCTCAGCTGTAAATGCCCTGAGGGTCATTGTAGTAGAACTGCCCTGTGTGCTTAAATATGATAAAATACTTGACATTATTGTTGCATCATCAGGAGTCTCTACAATGGATACACCATCATATTGTCCCAATGTATAATATGTGCCAACCAACTTCCCTCCTGCTTTCTCTATATTGTTTTTAAAAGTTTCAGAACGTTTTGTAGAATCCTTCACGGTTGTTATTCCTTGTTTAGTGAACTTCCATAGAATAATGAAGTGAACCATCTTTCTTTTTGGAAATCAATA
>Ga0126370_10000294_pt1 | contig 19632 bp, 20 predicted proteins | sample PanSoiMetaPlot_3_FD_92586 | JGI IMG/M metagenome (GOLD analysis project Ga0126370, IMG submission 92586) | Tropical forest soil microbial communities from Panama - MetaG Plot_3 | ecosystem: Environmental > Terrestrial > Soil > Tropical forest > Bulk soil | place: Panama | collected 2016-02-17 | reverse complement strand
CGCACTCAAAGTTGGCCGCACTCAAAGTTGGCCGCACTCAAAGTTGGCCGCACTCAAAGTTGGCCGCACTCAAAGTTGGCCGCACTCAAAGTTGGCCGCACGCTAAAATCGAGATTCGTGCAGTATGTCTACCAAAACCACACTCCATATTCCTTCCAGGGTTTTGAATTTATCTCAATTTCTAATGCCGATTAGTCACAAAGTGGGACTGCGATGTATAATATGTATCACATTCCAATCCCTACTATTAAGAACATACTTACTATTGCAATTTATTAAGTAGATTGGAATATTGGAGAAGTAAACAGGCAGCTATGATTAGTACTCTAGTAGTAGAAAACGACCATTACCCGAATAAAGGAATAATCTGATCAAATGATAAAGACGATCAGCCACCTGGCGATATTGTACTATCTAGAGACCTCAAAAAATAGGACTATCTTAGTAGATGCATATGATGATCTTTATGAGGATTTTTTTCAGATGTTCCCTTGAGTTCAGTCAAGTGAGTGACCACAAATGCTGCTACTAAAGGTAGGCCGATTCCAAACGCGACATATGCCCCAGGTAGAAGGCTATTAAACATATCTTCCTCATTATGAGATATGCATCTCAAATATATAAATTTCATCAGATTTTCTTCAATCTTCAATTATATCCATATAATAAATATAATCCTAAAAAAAACTAAATTTCTGACTATTAATTTTAAATAAATTATATTATGAACAATTATCACTATTATGATATTTTCATAATTTATTAATATTTAATCTAACTCAATAAAAGCATATTAGGTCGTTTTGTCTTAATACTACTAACGTCGAAGCCGACTGATCGAAAGAGAGGAATGATCCATCATACAGATCTGCATTGCGGGTAAAGGCCCACGATGTCCTAGGAAATGTATGGTTGTCACCATAGAGAAATAGGTAGCCGCTGGTTGGAAACTATTGGCGAGGAGTCCATCTCTGCGATGACAAGGGCAAACTACTGGGCTGTCCGGACCCTATGACGTCAGTCCTGGATAGAAAGCCACATATCTTCGAGATTCAGTCGGTTATTTTCTTGTTTATTAATTGTCTGTTAAGAAGATGATGATTGTATTCGTTCTGACAAAATTCCAAATTTCTTTGTTAACATCCCAGCTGCTCTCATTCTAATAAGAAAGTTTTATTTCGATACCGTCAGACTATAATGAGTGAGGCTCTGAAAACATACGCGTAAAATTCAGCCTCTAATTGAGCAGTATCATGATTGTTTTCACGTAAAATATTCCTAATACGAATCAGTCTTTCTTGAAGCATAATTCGTTGGTCATCTAATATATCATTCCTAATTCTTGATATGGCTCTTATGTCAGAAACTATTCGTGTAACAAACTGAGCCACTTATTCGTCTGTTCACGTAGGAGCATCAATAACGTATCCGTCCAATACTGCTATTTTTTGTCTATCTGCATTAGAGTCAAGCGTGTCAGGAAACTGGTCATGTCTTGAAACTTACTAATTCTTTTCTAATAGATTAAGAGATACGGAATACCGAGGCCACCAATTACGCCTGCAATACTGACTGACCAGCAGAATGTCCCAGATAGGATACCAGCACCTTACCGTGCTGTCTTGAAGCAACGACGAAACATACTATGCAAGGAAGACAAAGGAAGCGTTTGGTTTGAGGGTTAGTAGGTTGGTTAATTGGTTGATTAGACCTTGTTAGCATGACATGTTATGGTTATCGTACAGTACTGATTTCATATGGTTGTTATACTTATGCACACATGTAGAATCGTTCGATATATATCGATAGGTAATAGATTGCAAGTCCTTCTCTTTCAATCTGATAGTGTATAACACCCGGGATACCCGGGTTATTTTCTAATCTAAGGAAGAATTAAGATGTTTATGTATGACATACAATTGATAATAAGAAGTTATAGCGGAATACAAAATTATCTCGGGTATCCCGGGTGTAATAAATATCGAGATATTCAACTCAATCTCTCATGGTCAGTCAACCCACTAGTAAATATGGCAATGTTCCGCTTCATCATTTATGTTAGGCAATCAATGGGCCCTTCAATAGGTCAAATTTGATTCACACACCGACGATATAGTGACTAGAGGACCTAACGAGTTGTATGTCTCCGGTGGGGCTGGTAGTTTGGAGTTACCAGGACCGGTCATAGTCAAAATACAATCGGATTCGCTAAAGGAGACATGGAATACACCTCTAGCCAACAGTAATGTGACTGACAAGTGGCTTATTCCGGGTGCTGGCAGGTCATCCCAGTTATTAATACCAATGCCACGATTTACGTAAATCCTGAATATATAAGGTTGGATGGTAAAGGTACACTTAAAGTACAGTGGAAAGACACTAATGAAACTGCAAACGCTCCAGCAATATGGGATGGCAATTATGCACACTAGACTGACTAACTAGAGTACAACAAGTTCGATAACGCCAGCCTTCTTCTTTTTAGATATGCGTATTATATGGACGTCTATAAATGGAATGTTTTCTATACTGTCATATCGTTAGCGATATTTCTAGTAATTTTGTGTTCAAGGGTTTAGTCCTTTTACGGTAACAATCTTTCTAGTAAAAGTATAGAAATGGGGCATTGGATTCATGCGGGAACTAATAAACTACTTTGCTACAATTCGCTAAGAAACATCTCTCTTGAAATATCAGCTTGGTCAAGAATAGCACTTAACGTACCTTGTCTTAGTGTGTCGTGTTTTGGTACAGTTATCCTTCTTCCGTCTATATGTCTTAGTAGGATATGGCTACCACGCTGCCTTTCCATATCAAAACCATGACGACTTAGAACTCTAACTACCTCACGCCAATTATGATTTCGTAGACTCAATTAGTCAGCCAATAATTACTTTTAGACGATTACTTCAGTTATCTGCTCATGTTTTAGTTCTGCCTCTTCCTTGATAGACTCTTGGACTAACAAGATTGCTTCTATCATATTTGCTCTAAGTTCTTCCATGGTTTCTCCCTCAGAAATGGCTCCAGGTAACTCCAAGCACTTTCCTGTAAAGCCTCCCTCTTCAGCCTTCTTAAATAGCATGTGATATGGCTGCATTATTCGTATATACTCTACGGACTATGGTCGATATAAGTGGTATGGACAATTATTCAGCTGTTGTTGGTTGGTTTAGTCAGTTTCTTGGCACACCACGGACAGTATTTGAACGGCTCCAAACTTGCAATGGGCCGATCGTAACCCATAGAATACATATACCAACCTGCCTTTTTCACTGCGTTGAAACGGTCGTCTTCTGGTCGGTAATACCTAATCATTATAATCTACGGCCTTTTCGAATTCGTTACATTCACAATAATTGAGTATAGCAAGCCATAAGTTATGTTACTCGAAAGATCAAAAGAAGGCTAGGGTGTAATCGTGACAGTACATGTCAGTTGTTGCCCTGCGTTAATCATACCCCGTTGCGATTTCTGGAGAGAATTCAGCACAATCGCCTGAAAAGTCAGGTGGAAAAGGCGAATTCATTTCAATTCTGAAATTGCCAGGACCTAATGTAACCAATTGGCTACCCGAACCTGTAATGGAGAAAGACGACGGAAGAGGGTTATTACCAGTGACAGTTATGGCAAATGGAAGATTTGCACATATTGGGTTATTATTATTACAGACCAAACTTACAAACAGAGTTGTAGCTCCTGGTGTTGTAGCAGTTCTTCATACACCATTGTTAACATTATTTGCTGCTCTTTGACCACATGAATCCGAGCCGGTGCTGATAGTACCTGCCGTATCACAGTTTGCATTTTGTTTGGTATATTGTATTAGCAATCTGGAGTCAGCAAATACCGCTGTTGGCATATTTGCTGAAAATATTCCTGTTACTAATACCGTAGTTAATAGAATTAATAATATCTGTGTTTGGTTATGTCGACTCATATTATTTGCTTGAACTGTCAGTATATCTGGCTTGGGTAGGCTGATTGAGTTATCTATTAGGAGTTAGGGCGGTCGTAATTGTATACTACAGTCACAATAGTCTGGATTTATTGTTTACTATTACCAGTGCTATCGTTATCGTTATCGTGATCATTGTCGATTAGGTCTATGATATTGTGTTTATCGTAGTCGTTGTCGGGGTATTCGCTGTCTGAGATTGTTGCTGCTGTCGTTATTTTTCCGATTTTTATTAACTTATTTGTGTAGACAATAGTTGCGATTACTGCTATGAAGTAGGGCACCGTTAATAATACCAGTGCCATATCTGGAGCAATTACTACCGTTCTAGTTACCAGATTTATTATTATTCTACTTGAATTTCTCCTTTTTGATACTGTGGGATAAAACAAACTCCTTTTTTTCGAATTCGTTACAGTTACATTGATCAGGACTCATAGTATAGCAGGCAATCTTTTAACATAACGACCTTCATGCATATCATTTACTCTGACCCTTGTAAACAAAAACACAACCAAATAAAACTAGATAGCTAAAATTCGGATAGTACAAGTTAGGTGTTGTCCTGCAGTTATGGTGCCAGTTATCCTGTCTGCTTGCAGCATGCAATCACCTGTAATGATAGGGTTTCCTTGCAATGCTGGAACTGGCTTGGGTAGCCTAATACAAATTTATCTACTAGGAATTAATGCCAACAAGCAGCGATCTAGCCTTCGTTTTGACAATGATTACCAAATGAAGGATTCAGCCCCCCGACTGGGTCAACACTATTTCCACAAGCATTGACCGGGCTATGGATTGGAATTTTTGGAGGAGTCAAGGCCTTGTTACCGCCACTACTATCGGTACTGCCTTTGGCCTTGTTGCCGCCTTGGCTATTGTCACTTGTAGCATGGCCGCCGTTGTTGTTGCCGTGGATAGCATATACAGAAGAGTTAGATATCGCTGCAAACGTCATGATTCCTGCAAGAGCCGCAATTAGCATTATTGACATATTTTTTGTCATTGTTCTGAAAAATATTGAGAACTATATAACATTAACTGGGTAGATTTACTCAATAACTTTATTTGAGACAAAAGCAAAAAGTTGCTTGCCAGACTTGTTATGGTTGGATCAGCCAAGTCAGCAAGCAACCCTGTGTTATCACTATAGATTAGACAACAATCTATTTAGAGGCACCAGGTTCCAATTGTTGGATAATCCACATAGAAGTAACCCAAACCAAATAACTTATCTCTTTCTTGGACTTTGCTATTACTGAGATATATGATTGCGGCTACCATGAAAACAGCCGACGACAAGGTATACATAGATCTGTCACTTGAGGAGCTCATTCTAGCTAGTGACGCTATTCGATTTACAGCTGTTTACATAAACAGAGATAGAGCCTACGCAAAAATGAGTTCGCTGTTGGACAAGGTGGAACGAATAATCTATTCTGAAGTAAGTAAACGGAAGTAGTGGATAAATAAGACTTCAAAAACAAGCACGACTTGGACGCTGACCGCCCGGTAGTGTGGGGTCAGATTTCTTTCAGCAGAATTGACAGACGTCGCTGGCACTGCAATCCACCAGTGGGCAGCGCAATTATGGTAGGTAGGCCGATTGCAGTGACTGAGTCGCCAGCGACGGGTATTGAGTAATTGTGTTTTGCAGAATGTAATGTATGACAATAGTATTTCAAAAAGACGTAACCTTGTTACTGGATTTTACATGGTCTTTTATTGTCGTGTCATTAACCTCATGTTGTTTGATAGCGGTGTTAGCATAATTAGGCAGTCACTGTTCAAATAGGATTTAGTCGTAATAAGATTTGCTCTTACACGCGCCTCCTGCCTTCAATGCTACGCCAGTCACTGGAAGTAGGAAAGTCCAACATTCAGAAAACAGCCGAGTACTAACTAAATATCCAGTCTAGTTTGAGATAGGGTGTAATATCCTATCCCAGACAGACTGACACAATGAAAAGAAAGACTACTGATGCAAATACCTACCAGCATTCCGTAAACTTTGCCTGTCTTCATTGTACCTCTAATGCTTTCTTTCGCTCCCTGTTTCTTATTAGATATGCTATGACTACAACAACAATAAGCACAACAGGAACGCTAAAAGGAAATGGTATGAATAACGATATCCCAAGCCCTACAACAATCCATAAACCTATGATTATACCTACCCACTTCAGGACTCTTAGTGTAGCCATTTTGCTACCAGACTAGCCCTTACTTGCCCAAGTCCGTACTTCAGGTTGTCTATCCCTCTATCTTGAGGAATTCTACTAGTGCTTCTTTAGCCTCTATATCATCGTATGAAGAACTGAAGGGCTCGAATACATTCGGGTGCTTACTCTCGAAGTGCGTCCATATATCCGAACTATTATGACCTACTTCTTCCATACCACCTGTTTTAGGGTCTACACATACTCTACAATAAACTAGCATTATTGAACCTAATACCTCTACAGATACTATTAAGCAGATCTGGAATCTAGTTATCTAACAAGATTCTGAGTCGGCTAATTGAGCCGTTGCCGTATTTTTGTTTGCTGCAGGAATTTTAATACCTGTTGCGATCCCTTTCTGATTAAAAATTACTTTGCTTGATGGCTCATAGGCTGCGTAAGTCATTACAATTCAATGACAAAATACGCTGGATTTCCTCCTTTGTGTGGGGTCTATCCTCATTATAGTAGTCTGATTCGTCAGAAGGGCAGTATCTCCTAATCTTGTATCTATTTAGTTCTATATCCTTATTATCGAAAAAGTAGAGGATTGCTGCAACATCCGTATTTACAGGTCCTCTAGCATACCTCTTATCTGGATTATCACGCATAGACAAAACATACTTTATCACAAGGTCCTGGATTACTTCTCTTCCTAAATCCAGTATAACGTCAAGGTCGTGAATTCGGATGTGGTTAAGAAAACGTTGGAAGCAGTTTCTGTATTTATCACAAGTTTCTTTTGAGCGATGTCCTTCGGTTACTTGATAGATTCTCCTACTTTGTAGTTGGCTATGATTATCACTAGTGTTATTTGTCTAGTTATTTACCGGCAATGATGCATGCTACAGCTCCTCTCTGCTTCTCGCACCGGTAATAAATGCAAGTGGTATTATTTCTTCTAATCTAGCCTACACGAAAGTTTTATTTTGATTACATCTACTACAACATATAATACAATATGAATTATCACAGGGCCACTATCATTACTTTAATTTTAATCTGTATAGTAGGCATATGCGCAATCCCCTTCGGTGATCGACGCTTGATTTATGGGTCAGTAGCATTAGAGCTGTTATATATTGGACTAACACTCTTTGTTTGGAAAGACTCTACAAGGGCACTTTATGCATGTCTTATAGTAGGGTGCGTAGTAATTATCGGTAATAGTCTTGCACCGCCACATGTTCATCTAATGACTACCTTTGAAAAACCAATAAATGCAGTTATTCTGATCGTCGGAGGTTATATACTTCAGGGAATGTTGGTATTATTTAGCTTGAAAACAATATTGGAGAGACGCTCTATCCATATCTCAAATATCAGTAGATAATGGTTGGACGCTTTCATTTGTTTATATTAATTCAAAGACAAGCTATAGAAGATAATCTGCTATGTGAGATAATTCCTTGATTTCAATTCTGCACTATTTGAGCAAAGATACTTGATTATATGCTTCTTGACAAATATACTGACCTTTAGACAAGACAAAACCTATTTGAAATATTGATGACATATAATAATTGTTTGAAAATGAGTACCAAAACTAGCTCGGAATTACAACTCAATGTTGATACAACACCGTCTCTTGTGAGTAAAGTATACGAAAAATTATATAGTAATATCGAATTATTTAGAAAATCAATAAACCGTCCACTTTCAGTATGTGAAAAAATTTTGCTTGGGCACCTAGATCGAACGATGGTATCTTACACAGATGACAAGTTGGTGCCCGGTAAGAGTTATGTGCTTCTAAATCCAGACAGGGTTGCACTGCAAGATGTTACAGGACAAATGACAATCTTGCAGTTCATGCAAGCCGGCCTGAATCGAGCTGTTATTCCAACTACTGTTCACTGTGATCATCTGATACAAGCTAGAGTGGGTAGTCAACCTGATACCCAAGCTGCGATCTATGAAAATAATGAAGTATATCAATTCCTCGAATCTGCCTCCTCCAAGTACGGGTTGGGGTTTTGGAAACCGGGAGCTGGGATTATCCACCAAGTAGTTCTTGAAAACTATGCATTTCCTGGAGGTCTTATGATAGGAACTGACTCACATACGCCAAACGCTGGAGGTTTAGGGATGATAGCTATAGGAGTAGGTGGTCTGGATGCTGCTGAGGTAATGGCTGGAATGTCATGGGAATTGTTGTATCCAAAGCGTATTGGAGTTTATCTTATTGGCGAACTAAATAAATGGGCATCTCCAAAGGATGTCATACTTTACGTTGCATCCAAATTATCGGTCTCTGGAGGAACAAATGCAGTTATTGAATATTTTGGACCTGGAGCCAGATCAATCAGTTGTACGGGAAAAGCAACGATTACAAATATGGGGGCAGAAATAGGTGCCACAACATCCATTTTTCCATACGACGATAGGATGGATACTTACCTTAAGGCTACCAGGAGGACGGAGATAGCAGATGTTGCAAACAAGCATAAAGTTCTTTTAATTCAGGATCCAGAGATTGAAGAGGATATAATTAAGGATCGTGGAAATTCAAAAAAGTATTTTGATCAGCTAATTGAGATTAATTTATCTAATCTTGAACCCTACATTGTAGGGCCACATACACCTGACCTTGGAAGACCCATTTCGGAAATGGCAGACGATGTAAAGAAGAATAGCTACTTGGACTCGATATCGGTTGCGTTGATAGGTAGCTGTACAAATTCATCTTATGAAGACATGTCCAGAGCTGCAGACATAGCTGAACAAGCTAATTCCAGGGGAATTAAAACTAAAGTTCCATTACAAGTAACACCAGGTTCTGAGATGATTCGTGCAACAATAGAAAGAGATGGTCAGATGGATTCTTTAAAGAAAATTGGCGCAAATGTATTGGCAAATGCTTGCGGTCCCTGTATAGGACAGTGGAAACGATCTGAGCTAAAAAAAGATGAACCCAACACAATTGTCACTTCCTATAACAGAAACTTTCCAGGACGAAACGATGGTAAGAGAAACACTATGAACTTTATTGCTAGTCCAGAACTTGTTATTGCACTTGCACTTGGAGGTAGGCTTTCATTCAATCCTATTACTGACCAATTGAGTACAAGTGACGGAACAAAATTTAATCTCGATCCTCCAAAGTTGGCACCAGAGGTGCCACGAACTGGATTTAAGGATATCGATGGTGTGTACCTTCCACCTTCAGAAGTCCATGCAAACATTGAGGTAAAAATAAATGAGAACAGTGAACGATTACAAAAGTTGGTCCCTTTTCCGAAATGGAACGGTAATGATTTCGAAAATTTACCTATCTTGGCAAAAGTAAAAGGAAAATGTACTACCGATCATATTTCACCAGCTGGTATGTGGCTAATGTATAGGGGACATTTAGACAAGATTAGCGATAATTTACTTCTTGGTGCAGTCAATGCGTTCCACGATAAGGATGTAGGAACTGGCAAGAACATTCTTGATGGCAAGAACGAATCATTTCCGCATATAGCTAGATATTACAAAAGTAAGGGTCTAAGGTGGATCATCATAGGTGACAAGAACTATGGTGAAGGTAGTAGCAGGGAACATGCGGCCATGACGCCTAGATATCTGGGTTGTGCAGCAGTTATTGCGAGAAGTTTCGCAAGAATTCATGAAACTAATCTCAAAAAACAGGGTATACTCGCAATGACCTTTATGGATCCTTCGGATTATGATAAGATCCTTGAAGATGACAGGATCAGTATCACCGGTCTTGCCGAGTTAAAGCCTAAACAATCTGTGTCCTGTACTTTGCATCATAGTAGCGGGCCTGACGAGGTTATACATTTACAACATTCATATAATGATGATCAATTGAAATGGTTCCAAGCAGGATCAGCACTTAATTTGCTTAGTTCAAAGGATATTAATTGAATAATTAGATGTCGATGACCATTATCATTAGATATAAGATTGGAATTTTAGTAATCGTAGTAATCTTACAACCTAACGTAAGGCAGTGCAGAGATGGCATGTAATCAATCAGATAATGCTACTAGTAGATGATAGACCAAGTAACAGAAGCTCAGCATACAGAATATAACAATCAGTTTGTTGTAGAATCGACTTGGTCTGAGTAATTTGATGGTAATAAAGTAGTTATTTAGATAGACAGATGTAAAGTTATATAAATTTGTGTCATCTACTCCTTGGATATAAGAATTTGAATACTTACAACCTGATAATCAAATCAATTCTTCTCGGATTAGTAATGGCAATCATTCCATACTCTCTTGATCATTTTCAAGTGTTAAAAGCACAGATGGATATGGCATCTTCACACATGAATATGTCTACACCTACCGATTACAACTCAATAAAGTTCATATCATATAGAAATCCCAATTTAGGAATTCAAATTACACATCCAGTTTCCTGGAAGCCTGTAGTGAGCATTACGCCCAGAGGTCATACGGTCGAATTCGTACCTGCAGTAGAAAATGAACACCAGCAGCTTATGCCCTTCGTAACGTTATCTATTGAAAAGACTGGTGACGATATTGGCGATCTGAAGTCATTGACCGATCAAAATTTGCAAATTGCGAAAAGTATGCCAGGATTCCATATGATTAATTCTAGTGATATTGAATTATCCGGGACACGTGCACACAAGATTATGTACACATTTGATAGCCCAGTGCCAATCCCAACAGGATTTCAAACTATGAATATTTGGACGATGAAGGGTAACACTGTGTACACCATCTCCTACTCCGAGGCAAAATCTGAATTCGTTAAACATCTCCCAGCCATCGAGAAAATGGTCCAATCATTCGCAATAGCAAGTTGAGTACGGCCAAACTAGGATATTCAGTATATCTAACAAATTCTAGATTGTCAAACCAGATTAAGAATTAAACCAGTTGCAGAATAAATCCCATTAATAATCAAATCCAATTTTTCCCAGTTTTAGAATATTTTTCTAATTCCTTGTTTTGGGTTGAGTTTAATAAAATGACATTAGAACAAAAACACAGTAACTGAACATGATCTAATATGCATTATATCATGCCGAGCAAGTTATTGACCTATTGGCCTAATGACCTATATCTGGACTTGAAGACCTTGTAGAATCCAAGATATCGAAAGTTTGACTGCACTGAAATTATCAAAAGGCTAGACAAAGGAGAAAATCGTATATTTGTATAAAGTGTATTACCAATTCAAACATAAAGATATACATTGAGATACAAAATTGTGAAGCGTTTAGGCTCAGGAGGTTTTGGGACTGTGTATGGTGTGATCGGTGAAGATAACAATAAGTATGCGTTAAAAGAATTAGAAAATTTTAATAGTGTTAACAAAGATCGCTTCGAAAGAGAAATAAAAATTCTCTCAAAACTAGACCATCCAAACATAGTCAAAATTATACAATGGAATGTAGGGGGAGACCCTCCTAATTTTAATCCATATTACGTAATGGAGTATTTGAGTGGCGGTTCGCTAAAAGAACAAATGAATGAAAAGTTTAGTCACGGTGAAATTTTTGAAGCGAAGTGGACAATTGATAAGATTATCCTACCAATATGCAATGCTCTAGCTCAGGCTCATAGCGAGAAAATATACCATAGGGATCTCAAACCTGATAACATTATTTATACAACTCCTAGTAGATCTGAGGTAAAGGTCGCTGATTGGGGATTAGGAAAAGATGTGAAAAGAGAATCTATAGCGTTAACTGCTGCAGTAGGAGAGCTTGGAGGAACACCGATCTACTGCGCTCCAGAGCAATGGTTCGCATATGATGATAATATCGACGGTCGTGTTGATATCTTTTCAATCGGGGTAATATTTTACGAAATGCTTACTTCTAAGAAACCTGTCGTTTATGAAGATGGAAATAATACTTTGGTAAAAAAGGTAGTGCAACCTCCTTCAACACATCGCTCTAGCATTTCCTTAAAATTGGATCGAACAATCATGAAGATGATAGAAACCGAGCGAGAGACCAGACATAATTCAGTTTGGGATCTGATATCAGAAATTGAAACTTTACCAGAGAACTACTCATGAAAATGATGACTAGATAGAAAAGCTTGTAACTTTAAGAGTGAAATTGATAGCACAATACACAGACATCCTTAGGTAGTTCATTGGCTCATAGACAAATGTCAAATTATTTGTCCACGATAGCGATAGTACAGGTGAGGATTCTGTCATTACACATAATTTTAGAAGTTACAGTTGAAGTATTGTCCAGCACTAAATGTTCCAGTTGCCTGAGCCTAGACATGAAAAGTCTGGGGCTTCCCATGCGCTCACCTTCGGAAGATCGTACTAAACGGAGGATTTGATGATGGTGATTTCTAAACTCCATATGACCAACTGCTGGATCCCATAGTATATAAGCGGATTTTAAGAAAATACATTAATTTAGGTAATATAATCGTAAATCCACAAGTAACATCTGCGTAAACCTCTGATCGAAGATTGAGATGTCACGACGTATACTATCTTTAAAACCTGTTAAGTTACATTCCGAACCTATTAGTTTCTCGACCTTGGGAACATTTTTTCGTAAGGCTCTAGTATAGTTCTAGAGAATTCTATTCCTTTACATGTTGGCTTGAATATGGTAGTAACTCGTTTACCGTCGTGGATTTGATTTTTTGTCACCAATTCGTTTGACTCCAAGTCATAAAGAATGAATTTGTGTCTTTTAAGATTTAATCTGCAATAACTTATCAAGGCTGTCTGGCTCATCTCACCATGTTCCGCAAGTCTTCGGATCAGATCTTTTATGATATAATTCCTTTCCCTAGATGAAGAAGATAAACTTGCCATAAAGTGTGTATTCTTTTTCTTTCTTCATATTTTATATGGATATCTAACACGCATTGGAATGTATTCGCGTTTCTTTTTTTGACTCACCATCGGGCTTAATAGTCCTCTTCCGGGCCGATGCATTTGGGGTTATCTCTCTATATACCTACTAGGTAAAACATATCATTCGCATTCACGTGGTCCAATCAAACGTGTACATCCATCTACACACAGATCAATACCTACACGAGCATCTGATTAGTAACAATATCAAAGAGTAAATCGACAATCATGATAGTAATAGCAATGGCTGAATATTATAAAGCATTTTAAAGGGAGATTGGCTAGCTGTAGTACGTCTGGCAAATAGATTACTAAGTACATTTACGATGCGGAAAGCAGCTAACCAAAAACTAATATTATAAGATTGTTTTATTTGTTAGGCAACTCTAACCCAATTCAACCAAGCAACAATCTTATCATTACTACTGCCTGTAAACACCATAGCCGGATATTACTTGTTACATGTGATTTCGACGATATGAAAATACTTGTTCTCACTACCAGCATTAACAAATAATATAATAAGCTATTCTCCTAGTTCCAGGCGGCAACGGATATGACAAAGTTTAACGCAATCTATTTGCACTTACCCTTCCTGTATACCAAGTCTCAGCTGCGTCAGATATCGTTCGTAATCTGCTATCATATAAGCAGGTGACACTTGCAAACACAATCGTACTTGGCGAGTCGTTGAGTGTTAATGAATGCGAGAGCATATTTGTTCATATTTTTTTGAAGGCTTTATTACATTTTTGTTAGCACTATGAACAAGTTAATCTCAACCATTCAGGATATTGATGAGTCTCTTCCTAAAGGACAATGAAAGAAATTCAAAAAATATGGTGTTTCAGATAGTTGTATGTCTTTCTAGTCGGTCTCAGAAGATGTTGACTTGACTGCACCAAGTTGTATTGCTGCAGTAAGAGCATCGACTACAACCCATCCCTCTTTGATCTTGTTCTCCTGAAAATGGAAAATGTTCATACCTACGGTCTCAAATTGCTTATTAGTAGCCGGGATGCCACGAAATTCCTTTTTCTGCGTACCTTCCACAATAAAAGCTGATGCAACCCTATCAGACTCTGCTATGCTATCTACAACTGTAACTCGAATATCGGGAAATATACTACGATCTGAGGAAACCCATTCATTATAGGCTTCGATTCCTTCAATATCCTCGCCACGAGCATGGTATATGAAATCAGGAGTTACATACTTATCTGTATTTTTCAGATTCCCTTTGTTGTAAGTTTCGTCAAGGAACTCATGAACAATCTGTTTGTGTTCTATAGAAGACATATTGATATTTGATAGAAGTTTTAATTTAACTTTTCGATGAAGATAGAAACGATACAAATACATAACTTGGATTGTTCCAGAGATATTTTGTCAGATATATCGATATTTTCACATAACCAAGAACTTGTCCCAAAAATAGATAGGAATTTAGCTTGAGGACGTTTTTCTCAGAGATGTATCATGTAATAGGTTCAGGTATATTCCAAACCGTTAAAAGAATTTCTGACGAATCATGGGGTCAAGTTCGAGTGAGACTCCTTGAAAAGCAAATAGTATCTTTGGACGTATAGCAGTATCATTTAGGAAGATATTGTATGGCATTTTGTTTGATTTTTGTCTGAAATTTATCAAGAGCTAGATGTCAATAGAAGATATTGCCAAAAAATATATGTCTAGTTCTACATGTCATGGATGATTCCAACAATGGTCTGTATATTAAATATTTGAAAGATTATGCACTTCAAATTCGTACCTAGGTAAAAATATATAGTAATCCAAGGTATATCTGAATTATGTTAGGAAGAAGAGTAGTCGTTGGTGGAATGATCGCAGGAGGTACTTCAGTCGCAGCAGCTGCTGTTGTAGGGCATCATGTGGCAAAAAAGCAATTTCAGCGTATGGAAAGAAGACGAGCCTTTTAGCTATAGATAAATAAAACACATGCTAAAACTGAGCAAGATGCTCAAGCAGCTCCGGCTCAGACATCCACTCAAACACGAGTCGAATATGGGAGTGGAACTATCACATAATCGTTGGTCCGGGTTGGTAGAACGTTAATCAAATTTGATTCAATTGGTTCGCCAAATAATATAGATAAGGTAGGTAAGGAGCGAGAAATGTAAAGACATTCGTTTTTGATTACATAGATAGATATGAGCCAAAGATCTATAAAGTTATTTTATAGACATTAGTACTTTATTCTTAGCCATATTGTATTCTTGATCAGTCAAAAGTCCTGACTGACAATGCTGCGTGTGTCCGATTAGGGTAGAATGTGGTAGAAATGCATGTGATTCAACACTCCAAACTGGTACTATTCCGTCGTTAGGTATTTGATTCAATTGGTCTAGTTCTTTATATAACTCATCCTCATGCTCAATTAGCGGACATGGCAAAGACGGATTCCAATTACCATAAATAGTATAATACTTTGTACTTTTATTTTCCATTGTTTTAGTATCTTCAGCACCAATTGCTAAATTATCTAGTGCAGGTCGACATGAGGAATTAATAACCAGTTCAAAGCCTGGTAGGAAAATGTTTGCTGTTTTTGTCGCCGCGGCCAAGAGTTCATTTGCCAATGGATTACCGCCATTTGCTGTTCCAATCATTATCAGATTTGCAACATCATGAGTGCCGCTATTAGCCAGAAATACTCTTGCATCCAATCCACCTTTGCTATGACCAACCATATTTACTTGATCATTTACTGTCCAGTTCTTAACGTCTTGAACTATCTGAGCTAGATCATTAGAATGATCTAAAGCAGAACCACATTGATCATAACGAAATTGAAGACCAAAAAAATAATATACCGTGCAAAAGGGAATTCCATCATTTCTAAGTCGTACCTCCCAATGGGACCATACTGAAGGTGATTCATTGTATCCATGTATTAGAATTACTGGAAGAACATTGGGATGTATTACTGATGGTGATGGTAAATATTTTTCAGAACACATTGCTAGAGCGTTTGCTGAAGGAAAAATAGGTCTACTATCTATTAGTATAATTGACAACATTGCTATCGATGCCATGGACAATATAGTAATAAGAAACCTTTTTCTTATTTTCAGGTCGTAGTTCGTAAATGCTATATGGCGTAATATAATATATATTATATCTGCTCTGTTGCACTATCCACTAGGCTTTTACCACTTATTTTGTCATAGTATTAAGACAGCCAGGTATAATTTGTAATCACACCATTCAAATGTTGTCATCTATCACAATTCTAACCTGTTTTGTCCCTTGTAGGTTAGCGTCTTTATGAATTCTTTAGGAATCCCTATGACGAGATTCCTACGCTGACTGCTGACTATTTCCACAAACTTTCGTCATTTTCTTTAATAATTCGTGATTGAAATTATTAGTATCATATAATAAATGTTACAAGTTATGTTACTTATCTCTATACCTATATTATGTTATTATCTTGAACATCTAATAATAAATAATAAGACATTCAATATATATCACGTTATGCTTTATCGCATGAATCTGATATTAGTCAACCAAATTTGAAACCATTGATCAAAAGAGAGGGATTCATTATGGTCTATTCTTGAGAATTGCTAAAGTCGCCACCTTATAACGATTTTTCTGAATCATGCAACAAAGCATCACGTTAGACTTTAACGAATCACAGATTAAACACAATTGCCAGAACCAAAGCCATAATTAGGGGGTTGTTTGTTGGACTGGGATTCGAAAACTAGCCTGATAAACAGCGTAATCATGCTGGTCTTTAAGCTATATTTCAAGCCATAATGTCCAGAACTAATTCATGAATTATTCTTTATACTTTGGATAACATTCAGCGCATGCGTCCTGACTTCCTTATTGATGCTAGAACAGTTAACAAGCTCATTTATAGCGTTGACTGCCGGTTTACCGTATGCTCCTAGTGCATCAATAGCTCTCATTTGAATTATTGTTTCCTTCGAGCAGTAGGTTATGTGTTTTATTCTATTAATTTGGTCTTGTTCTGACGATAGGGAATTATTTATTATTTTATACATCCTTCCGCTCTATACTCATTGTAATTAGAAAGACGATTACTATTTTAGCATTTTCTAAAAAACGGATAGATAAATTCCATTTTTGGTATAAATGACTTAACCTAATAATCAATTTGAAAACGACTGATATTAGAACATAACATATCTTATTATTTTGCCATTATCATTATTGAGTATTTTAAAATAAAACTTGATAGATAGTTAAATAATTTATGCGATCATATTGACCTTTAATGTTCTTATCTAATTTTATTTTGGAATAAATAGCAAGTTTATTATTGTCTACATTAGTGTCCTAATCTACATATAATAATACCAAGTTTAAGATAGAAGAATTGACTCACATCTTCATAGGTGGAAATAGAAAATTGCTTATGGTAACAATAGTGGTATTATCTTTTGCGGCATCTATATCGTCACATAATCTCGCAGCTCCTTTGTATGCAAAGACTACAGAAAAAGGCTCGAATGATCCTAATCCATCTTCTTATCCTCCGATTAGCCCAACTTCATCGGGATCATCCAACAATAATGGTGGTGATAGCGGCAGTCAGTCCCAACATCACGAGACAGCTAACGAACAGTATCATGAGCATGATAGTAGCTATGATAATGGTAACAATAATGATCATCATGGGACTAGTAACAATAGCAATCAACATCATGAGCAACACAAGCATCACAGTGATGGTAGCGACAACAATGATAATAGCGACGATAGTAGTGATAATAATGATTATAACAATGATGACGATAATAATAATGTGGTCGTCGAAGTTACCCAATAATTACATCCAGCAGATATAAAAAATTCTTGGATTATATTCTGCAGGAAATATGCCTATCAATCCAACACGTTGCTGCTGGCATTGCTATATACATAATCTGATTTCATTCGACTTTTTTATTATGTAGAAATGTACTTAAAAACTCTCTTTAACTTTTTAGGCTTAATCTTTCTAACCTGTAATATATATATGTCAGAACCAAAAATCGAAATATGTCTGGTTGTTTTTCCTTCAAAAGACCTGGCAAACAGCCGAATTTAATATTGTATTTAGTGGTGTGTATGTTACAAAAATATGTAGAGATTTTATTCTGTGATGAGAAGCTACTAAGACTTGCTACTTAGTCATATTGGAGCTGCCAGTAGTTGCATTAGTCATATTAGAGCCAGCACTAGTGGCATTTGGCTTACTAGAACTTATAGTCTTTTTTACAACTATAACTGCATGTGCCGATTCACTGCCAGTATAAATGCCAATTGTTACTAGAGCTGTCAATAGTATTGTAGCCCTTATAACAAAAATGTATCCTATAAGGGATTAAGCACAAAAAGAAGGTTTGGCCACTGGCTAAGACCAACTAACTGAACAACGACAAAGTATTAGAAAAGATAGAGATATCTGTCTGATACAACAAGCAGATATCGTGTGGAATTGTTATAGTTTTTTAGGACAGCCACACAGGTGACCATACAAATATTCTGAAATTAGCTAAAACTAATACCTTGTCTTTTCTTATTAATAAAGTGTCTTGTAAACAGAAAACCGGATTTATAACTTATCCATTTACTGATGTGTAATTGATTGAATCTCGACACATCATCAAATGTCATATCAGATAATACATAATCAGTCGTTGTTCTAGTATTATGTCAAACATTTCTCTATTTGCTAATGCATCACAAAGATTCTGTCCATTTTTTATATGAATAACCGTTTATAAAAGATAGAAAATAATTATTAACCGTATAAGGATTTTAACAAAAATTAGGTTATTCACAAAAGTTGCAAGTTAGATTTCTATCTTCATGCTAACACAAGGAAATTAAAAAGGAAAGAAAGAAGGTGATGAATCTATTCGTAATTGCTGTTTGGTATAACTATTTACTTCGATTGATTAATTACGGCCATGCGTTGTTCTGAGGACCTCCCATCATTCCTATATTATTACCCATCATACCAGGACCTCCCATCATTCCATGTTGCATCATCATTCCATGACCCATCATTCCCATACCAGGTCCTCCCATCATTCCACTCATTCCCATTGAGGGATGCATCATTGACATCATTGCCATTAAAGACATAGGTTGATTGGATAGCACCCTTCCATTACCAGGATCTACTATTACTCTATGGATGTTGTCGTTAGAATCTAAAACAAAGACGTCATATACAATGAATCCTCTCTCTGGATGAATGAATGCTGCCACAGCTGATGAATTCGAACCCCCACCTACGGCTTTCAATGCATTTGTAGTAGCATCATTTAAAGTTGTATGTATCTTCGACTTTATTGCATCTATTATAGGACTAAATAGAGATACGGAGCTAGTCCAATTTGCAGAATTCATTCTCATGGCGTTTGGACCGGACATTTGTTGACCACTTGGCATAAGTGTCATCATCGCACCATTAGAAGCAGTATTGTTAGGTTGTTGCAATTGTGCAAGGGCATTGCTACCACTTGATAAAACCATATATGCCAGAGCTACAGCAATACAAGACAGAGCTGTTAAATAGCCTACTTGACGTTTTGTTTTCATAGGTAAATATACGAGGATCTTTTATAATAAGATTAT
>Ga0126370_10000293_pt1 | contig 19659 bp, 14 predicted proteins | sample PanSoiMetaPlot_3_FD_92586 | JGI IMG/M metagenome (GOLD analysis project Ga0126370, IMG submission 92586) | Tropical forest soil microbial communities from Panama - MetaG Plot_3 | ecosystem: Environmental > Terrestrial > Soil > Tropical forest > Bulk soil | place: Panama | collected 2016-02-17 | reverse complement strand
CGACCAATCGAGATCTCGAGCAGGACGTGAACGGAGGGCGTTTCCGAGATGACTTGCTTTACCGGCTGAACGTGGTGGAGGTGAAGCTGCCCGCGCTTCGCGATCGCCGCGAGGACATCGTGCCTTTGGCCCGCCAGTTCTTGGCCTTTTTCAGAAGGGCGTCGAAGCGGCCTCGCCTCGAGCTCTCCTCCGCGACCGAGGAAGTGTTGAAAGCGTACTCCTGGCCGGGCAATCTTCGCGAGCTGCGCAATGCGATCGAGCGAGCGGTCATTCTCTGGCCTTCGGACGTGGTGGAGCCGCAGGCGTTTCCGGAGCGAATATCCGCTGTCAATCGAAAGGAGATCGGTTTGGGAGGAGCGCACTCGCTGGAGGAGATCGAGCGCGAGCACATCCTCCGCGTCCTGGAGCGATCCACCAATCTCGAGGAAGCGGCGCGAACGCTCGGCATCGACGTCTCCACGCTGTGGCGCAAACGGCGCAAGTACGAAAGCGGTTGATCAAACTCCAGTTCGTGCCCGAGGCAAGGTGAACCAGAAGGTGCTGCCGTACCCCGGTCTGCTTTCAAGGCCGATTTCGCCGCCGTGCGCCTCGACGATCTCGCGCGAGATCGACAGGCCGAGCCCGGCGCCGCCCGACGCGCTTCCGGGGGCGCGGAAAAACTTCTCGAATACCCGCTTCTGGTATTCGGGCGGAATGCCTTCGCCGGTATCGGTGACCTCGAAGCGGGTGGACCCGCCGGAGCGGCCGACGCGAATGCTGACGCGGCCTCCCTCAGGCGTATGTCGAATGGCATTGCTGATCAGGTTGTTCAAAACAAGCCCGACTCGATCGGGGTCGAGCTCGAGCTGATCGACATCCGCCGCGATTGAGGTCTCTAGGTGGATGTCCTTTTGATCGGCCGAGAATTCCTGGGACGCGATGGCCTTCGACAAAAGCTCGGCAGCGGAAATCGGCCGGACCTGGAGCTCGAGCCTTCCGGACTGAATGCTGGAAAGGTCCAGCAGATCATCGACGATGCCCTGCAGCCGTTCGCAATCCTGACGCGCGGAAGCGAGCAGCTCGGCCTGCTTAGGGGTGAGCGGCCCCACGGCCTCTTCGGCGACCAAGTGGATCGCCATTCGAAGCGACGTGAGCGGGGTGCGAAACTCGTGGGCCACGGTGGCGACGAGATCATTTTTCAGCTCATCGAACCGCTTGAGGCGAGTGACATCCTGAAGGATGACGGTGGCGGCGCTGATCCCGGATGCCTCGGCGTAAACCGGAGAGGCTCGCGGCAGGAAAAAGCGCGCGCCCTCGGGTAGATCGACCCGCACCGCCTCCTCGTAGCCGCGCGGCACGTATGCGCCCTTGCCTCCGAGGACGTGGGCGCGCGCCCGCTCGAGGACCTCGCGCAGGTCGGGTGAGAGGCGAGCCAACGGATCTCCAGCGGCGTCGAGCGACAGCCCCAGAGCCCCTTCCGCGCTCTTGTTCACATTGACTATCGCGCCCTGCGCCCCGAAGACGATCACCGGGTCCGGCAGGCTGTCGATCGCTGCTTGAGATGCCTGCTGCGCTTGAAGAAGCTCGCCCAGCGAGCTTTCGCGGTATCCCTTGAGGCGGTCGGCCATCGCGTTGAAATCAGCGGCCAGCTGACCAATTTCGCCGCCTTCCGCCACTCGCGCGCGAGCCTCCAAGTCGCCCTGTCCCAAGCGGCGAACCGCCTGGCTCAGAATGGAAACCGGCCTCAGAGCGCGGGCAGTCAGCGCGCTGGAGAGCCACAGACCTGTCACCAACGCAGCGAAAACCCCGAAGATGGTTAGTTGTCGAACCTGCTCACCGCGCCGACGAAGGGCGTCGCTCTTCTGGACCATCGCGTCCTGGTTGAGGTCCAAGATCACGTCTGCGGCATCCTTCACTTCGACGAAACTCGGATTCAGAGTTGAAATGTAGGCTTGCTTGAGCCAGTTCGGATCGGTGTGCTCTTTGAAATCATCGAACTCTGCTTGATATCGCTCCCAGAGCTGTCGCAATCGTCGGGTGGCCTCCACTTCTCCCGGCTCGGTGATGTTCCCTTCCTGGACCCGAAGCTCGGTCTCGAACTTCGGTCGAAACTGCTCCGCTTGGCGCAGCCCACGCTCGCGCTCACCGATGACGAGAAACATCGCGGCGCTGTCGATTCGCTCGATTGCCTCCTTCATCCGCTGCGCCGCCAGCACGCTGCGAAAGTTATCCTTGAGAATGTTTGTGCCCGAGCGCTCCAGCTCGCCGATGGTGATCACCGCCACCGTCCCGACCAACACCAACGCCAGCGCCAGAGGACCCTGGGCGATCAGCAGCTGCGTTCGCAGTTTCATTCGGCGCTTAGGCCACGCTGGATGACACGCTCAGTATCCATCCGTCGCTGGTTTGAGCGTCACCTTTCCACGAAACGAGCGGAACAGGTACACAAAATAGGCGATGGCCAGCAGCACCGCGGGGATCCACCATACCAGACCGATCAAGAGCCCGGTTCGTCCGCTCGAAGAGTTCCACACGGTGAGGCTGCTTGCCGGATCGAGCGTGCTGGGAAGAATCGTTGGGAACATCTCCGCGGCGGTAATCGCCAGCATCCCGGCGATGAATCCCGCTGAACCCAAGAACGCGGACAACTCCTTGCGTCGTCCAAGCGACAGGTACACCACGGCCAGAGCTGCCACGGCGACCAAGAGCAACGGCCAGGTCCAAGGTCGGCTGATCAACATCTTGAAAATCGCAGGCTGGACGTATGAAGTGCCAATCGTGGCCACGATGGCCACGGGTAGCACCAGGATCCAGATGCGCCTCGCCAGCCGTTCGCTTCGCTGCGCGACGGTGCCGCTGGTCTTCCAGAACAAGAACAACGCGCCATGTCCGGCAAGAACCAGGGCCACGAAAACCGCGACCAAAATGGTGTACCAATCCAGCGCTCCCGGCTCCGGCCCAGTGCGGAAATCGGTGAACAGCGGAGCGCGAAAGTAGCCGGTTGAATCAAGCGGGACGCCGCGGATCAGATTTCCCAGCGATGCGCCCAAAACAAGCGCGATCAGCAGCGACGCCAAGGCGAATGTCGCATCCCAGAAGCTTCGCCAGAGTGGGTTTGATTGGTGCGATCGAAATTCTATCGACACACCGCGAAGGATGAGCAGCCAGAGGACGATCATCAGCGGCAAGTAAAACCCGCTGAAGGCCACCGAATAGACCCGCGGGAATGCAAACACCAACGTGCCACCTGCGGCAACCAGCCACACTTCATTTCCGTCCCAAAACGGACCGATGGCGGAAAGGACAGTGCGCCGCTCATCGTCTGTTTTGGCGACGAAAAGATGGAGAATGCCAGCGCCGAAATCGAATCCATCGAGGACGACATAGACCGTGAGCATGAAGGCAATCAGCACGAACCAGGCGGCTTCCATCGGTGTCTCGCTAAGCGCTTGCCGGCTTGCTGCGGGAGACTGGGCCGTGCGCAATCTCCCTGCCGACCAAATAAAGAAATACAATTCCAAGGACGAGATAAAGGCCCAAGTAACCCAAGGTGGAGAACGCTACCGTCCCGCCGCTCACATTCGGCGAAGTGCCGTGGTCGGTGCGTTGCAAGCCATAGACGATCCAGGGCTGCCGCCCGAGCTCTGCCGTCATCCAGCCGGCGGTAGTCGCAATGTAAGGGAATGGAGCGGAAAGCATTAAAATCCACAGCATCGGCCGGAAACGGTACAGAGCGCCCTTCCAGAGCAGAATGCCGGCGCAGGCCATCACTGCGATGAATATCGTGCCCAGCCCAACCATCACGTGATACATGTAATAAAGCAGCTCAACGTTGTCGGGCCACAGCTCTCTTGGAAAGTCCTCCAGACCATACACAGTGGCGCCGAACGATCCATAGGCGAGAAAGCTCAGCACGTCCGGCACGATCAGAGGGTTGTCCAAACGATGAGCAGCGACGTCTGGTTGCCCGATGATCACCAGCTCGGCTCGAGCGCTGCTCTGGAATTTGCCCTCCATCGCTGCCAGCGTGGGCCGCTGGTGGTCAGCGACCAACCGCCCATGCCGGTCGCCGGTGGGGAAGAGCTGTAAGAAGGAAGCGATCAAACCGGCGATCACCCCAATCCGCAGGCAGATTCGCGCATGCGGCTGGTGCAGGTTCATCAGAGCCCAGTAAGCGCCGATCGCGCAGACGACGAAAGACGAGGTGATCACCGCCGCGCTCATGGTATGCAAATACTCCCATTTCGCCCAGGCATTGAAGAGATAGGACCAGACATCTGCCAGGTGCAAGGCACCACCCGGGCCGACGACGTAACCGGTGGGATGCTGCATGAACGCATTGGTCACCACGATGAAGTATCCCGAGAGCCAGGAGCCTAGAAACAGCATCAGCGCAGCGCCGAAGTGACCCTTGGGTCCCAGTTTCTTCTCGCCAAAAAGGAAGAGCCCGAGAAAAGCCGACTCGGCGAAGAAAGCAAACATTCCTTCCATCGCTAGTGTGAGCCCGATCACGCCTCCGGCGAAGTCCGAAAAACGGGCCCAATTGGTGCCGAACTGGAACTCCATCGGAATTCCGGTCACCACGCCAACGGCGAAGTTGACGCCGAAGATCTTCGCCCAGAAGCGCGCCACCTCGTTGTGATGCTCATCGCCTGTCCGCAAGGCGATGAGCTTGAAGACCACGATGAGCAAGGCGAGGCCCATCGTGAGCTGCGGAAAAAGGTAATGATAGGTGATGGTGAACCCGAACTGGAATCGATCCCAAGCGAGGGCGTCCATGGCGCATCTATAATCGACGCTCCGTAGGCGCTCAATTCGTCACTGCGCGGAGGGGGCGCTGCGTGCGCTTTAAGTGACGGCTTGAGTCGCTCGCGTCAGATTGAACCCGAGCGAGAGAACGACCACCGCTGCGCAACCGATGACGTTGTACCAAAGAAAACCCAGTGTGGAATAGCGAAAGACGATAACCACGATCAGCTGGGCCAGCAGCGTGGCCCAAAAGACCGGCGTTCCGCCAACCCGCTTGAGGAAGAATCCCACCAGAAAAACACCGAGCATCGGACCGTAAAAAATCGACCCCAGGATGTTGACGGCTTGAATCAGGTTGTCGAGCAGCGAAGCGAAGGCGGCGAACAAGACGCCGACGATGCCCCAGAAGACGGTGAAAAGCTTCGCTGCCAGGAGGTAGTGGTCGTTGCTCGCGCCGGGTTTAACGGTGCGCTGGTAAAAATCGACCACCGTCGTTGTGCCCAGGGCGTTCAAGGCAGCAGCGGTGGCGGACATGGCGGCGCAGAGGACCACCGCGACCAGAAGGCCCACCAGACCGGGGGGGAAATGCTTCAGCACGAAGCTGATGAAGACGTAGTCCGCGTCGTTCCTCTCGGCTCGGGGGTCCGCCTTGGCAATGAGGTCCTTTGCTCGCTCGCGGATGCCGCGAAGCTTCGCTTCAACCGATTTCAAGTCGCGGCCGGCCGGCGAGGAGGACCGCCAATGAGGAGTGGACAACCATTCGTCGAGGACGTTTTTTTTCTCTAGAAAGGCGCGGCCATAGGCGGACTCAATCTCCTGGAGCTCGGCGGCCACGGGCGTGCTTCGAATTCGGTTCAACTCGGCCTCATTGAAGAACACCGGCGGTGGATTGAACTGGTAAAAGACAAACACGATGACGCCGACGAGTAAAATCATGAACTGCATTGGTACCTTCACCAGGGCATTGAAGAGCAGCCCCAGCCGGCTCTCGGTGAGAGAGGCGCCGGAAAGGTACCGCTGCACTTGCGATTGATCTGTGCCGAAGTACGCCAGAGCGACGAAAAGCCCGCCGGTCATTCCCGACCAGAAGGTGTATCGAGTATCCAAGCGCGTCGAATAGTCGATCACCTTCATTTTCCCGAGAGCACCGGCAATGCCAAGCGCATCGCCAAATGAAACGTTCGCTGGCAGTCGGGAGAGCACGAAAAAGAAAGCCAATGCCATTCCCCCGAGCATCACCGCCATCTGATACGTTTGAGTTTGGTTGACGGCGCGCGTCCCGCCGGAAACGGTGTAGAGGATCACCAGCGCGCCGATCGCGATGTTGGTGAGATGCAAGGGCCATCCAAGCACGGTGGAGAGAATTATCGCCGGAGCGTAGATGGAAATGCCGGCTCCGAGCCCCCGCTGCAGGAGAAACAAAAAAGCGGTGAGCTGCCGCGTTTTCAGATCGAACCGGCTCTCCAGGTACTCGTACGCGGTATAGACCTTGAGGCGCTTGTACAGCGGAACGATCGTCGCCGAGAGGATCACCATGGCGATCGGCAGTCCGAGATAGAACTGCACGAACCCCATTCCGTCCTCGTAACCTTGCCCCGGAGTGGAGAGAAAGGTGATCGCGCTGGCTTGGGTCGCCATGATCGACAAGCCAATGGTCAGCCATCGTGTGTCGCTGCCCCCTCGCAGATACGCGTCGACGCTGCGGATGCCGCGCGTTCTCCAGATGCCGTAGGCGACGATCAGGACCAGGGTCGCGAGCAAGACGGCCCAGTCGACCGCCCTCATTGGTAGACCTTGCTGATCAGCGAGAAGATGAGGACCAGAACGGCCAGCGTCGCAATCACCAGAAAATAGATCCCGGACCAACTCTTGAACAACGGAGGTTTGTCCGGGTCATTTTCCATAAGCGATCAGATTCGCAAAGAATCGATATGCGCCAGGAACTCCCGCTGGGAGCTGCCGAAAGAATGCCAGCCCGGTGTAGATGAACGCTCCTTTGCCGTACTTGGTCACCAGAAGACTTCCCTTCTTCGGAGGCTCGCCCGGATCGCTCATCGAGAGAACCGCGTCGTAGTGTTCGCTCCACTTTCCCGCGAAGTAGAGCCCGCGCTCCTGAACCCACCCCTCGAAGTCCGCGTCGCCGAGCTGATTCGGTTTTTGCAGCACCGGGTGTTTGGGAATCGCGAACTTCACCGCTGCTGTTTCATCGGTAACTCGGTCCTGTGAGATCTCGAACGGGTAAGGCCCGATGTCGGCCGGCAGCTTGCTGAGGCGATTGTTGGTACTGTACTGAACGACGAGCGTTCCGCCCGCCGAGACGTAATTCATCAGCTTGCGGTGGTAGAAAGGCATTCGTTCGTTTGTGTTGTAGGCGCGAACTCCGATCACGATGGCCTCGAATCCATTCAACGGCTGATCCCGCAGAGCCTCGTCGCCCAAAATCGTTACTCGGTAACCCACTTGTCGAAGCGCTGCCGGAACCTCGTCGCCGGGACCTGGGACGTAGCCGACGTTGACTTTGCTCTTTTGCAAATCGAAACGAACGAGCTTGACCCGCGACTCCGGCAAAAGCGTCTGGATTGGAATATGCGAATGCTCAACCTCCTGGTAACCGCGAGACAGGCTTTGGCCGCGGACTTCGGCAACCAGCCTGAGGGTTCCCGTCGAGGACGAGCGAGGTCCGGTGGTTGTGGCCTTCGGCGGCTCAACCTCGAAGCTGACCTCTTCCTCGGAGCCTTTCTGGTCCAGCTTGAAGGGAATGGATGGCGGGTTCGCGCTCCAGCCGGTGGGCAGCTCCGGGCGCAAGGTGCCGGTTGCATCCACCACTCCGGATTTGAGGAAAACTCGCAATTGCTTGGGCTTTCCATCGGGGAACATCAGGAGGGTCAGCTCTGGATTGACCATGACCGCCGGGACCACCTTCACCGGTCGATAGCGCTCGCCGGCGGTGGGATCGGTCCATTTGTAAGAGATTGGTCGTACCACGTTGAAGCTGTGCTGACCGGAGCCAAGCACGAACTCCGCGCGCAGGGGCGGGGGCTCCTCGGCCAACCCAATCATCTTCTGATCGTCAACGCGGAACGTCCCCGGATCGGGCGGTTGCTCGAGCCAGTAAGGATTGGAAACCGGTGTCCCGGGCGGAACGTGCAGTACGTGCTCGAGCTGAAGCGATTGATTCGGCGGCAGCGGCTTGTTGACCGGAAGGGTGCTTCCATCGCTGAATCGGATTTCTCGAGGTTGCAATTGCGCGCCGGTCCGGTTGAGCGCTGCCACATTCACTTTGAGCTCGCCTCCGGCGACGACGTTGAAATCGCTTGCGAAGGCATCGACCCAAACCCCTGCTGCGGCGACAATGGAGGCGATGATTTCCTGCCGCTTCTGCTCCTTCCAAGGATTGGGAGGAAGCGTCTGCAGCTCTGCGTAAGCCTCCACCAGATCTGGGATCACCTCTTGAGGAGACGTCGGCCTGAAGTGCTCCTTCGCTTTCGCCAGCAACTGGACAAGCTTCTTTGAACCCGCGGCGCGGCCCCAACTGAAATCAAGCCCGTCGAAAATGGTTTCTTTGACCGGGTCTCCCGCGAGCAGCTCGAAATATTCGAGCGCAGGTCCTCGCGAAGGCGCTGCGCCGAAGCCCTGGCTTTTGTGCATGCTTCGGCTGGCCGCGGCCATTTCTCCGTAGGACAAGCCCAGGATTGGGTTGTATGTCCCCACGTCCATCTTGATCAGCCCGGAGACGTCTTCAGGTTGGCGGCCGAAGAAGAAGCGGTTCCACAGCACCCGCTTCGCCTGCCAAGTCCCGACCAGCTTGACCTGCTCGGGATGAAACGACGGGTCGGCAGCCGCACGAAAAGCCTCCACCGTCAACGCAGCGGACGCGGTGTGGTGTCCGTGCGTGTCTGCGCCGCGGGGTGGAAAGCGAGAGATGATTACGTCCGGCTTAAACGTCCGAATCACCCAGACCACATCCGCGAGCACAGCGTCGCGACCCCAGATCGAGAGCGTCTCCTCCGCGGACTTGGAGTACCCAAAATCACGCGCGCGAGTGAAGAACTGCTCGGCGCCGTCGATCCGGCGCGCCGCCAGAAGCTCCTGCGTCCGGATCAACCCGAGCAGGGAACCCTGCTCGGGGCCGATCAAGTTCTGCCCTCCCTCGCCCCTGGTCACTGCGAGATAGGCGGCGCGAAGCAACTTTTCGTTCGCCAGGTACGCCAGCAATCGGGTGTTCTCGTCGTCTGGATGGGCGGCGACGTAGAGGACATTTCCGACCACCGATAAGCGCTCGATGTTCCGCAAAAGCTCCGCGGCACTGGGTTGCCGGGGAGGGTCTCCAGCAAGGCCTGCTTGGGGATTGAGGACCAACCCGAGCGCCGCGGTCAAGCCGAGTGATTTCATTCTCAATTGCTCGTTTAGGCGGCGAGTAGGTGATGATAATATTGCTCGTATCGCGACACCATTGGTTCGAGCATCCACTTCTGCTCCACCATTGCTCGTGCCGCGGTAGACATCTGCCGATACAGGGAGTCTTCTCGAAGCAGCCGAATGGCACTGCGCGCCATCGATGAGATATCCCCTACGTCGTGGAGGAAGCCAGTTTCGCCGTCGACAACGACTTCCGGCATGCCGCCGACCCGCGAGGCTACCACCGGAATTCCGCAGCTCAGGGCTTCGAGCGCCGCCAGACCGAAGCTTTCGGTCTCGCTCGGAAGCAAAAACACGTCGCTGTTTTGTAGCACCTCGAGGAAGTTCAGTTGCTTGCCCAAGAAACATACCGTGCCGGCGAGATTCATCCGGTGAACCAGGCTTTCGATGCGCGAACGCTCGGGGCCATCACCGACGAGAACCAGAACCGACGGCACCGTCTTGTGAACCTCCGCAAAGGTATGAATCACGTCATCGACGCGCTTCAGTGGGCGGAAGTTCGAATTGTGGATCAGCACCCTGGGCTCGCTGCGGCCGCCGGCCAGCTTCCCCTCACCAAACAGCCGCTTCAGGTGGTCCCATCGCTTGTGCTCGACGGGTTTGAAAGCCTCGGTATCGACGAAATTGGGAATGACTTCAATCGGCACCGAGCGAGGCACGTCGAGCTTGTCGTAAGTCGCCTGCTTCAGATAGCGGGAGGGGACGGTTACTCCGTCGCTTTTGACGATGGAAAATCGGGTGATGGGCAGAAAGGAGCGATCGCTGCCCACGACGGTGATGTCCGTTCCATGGAGCGTCGTCACGACTCGCGGCGCACCAGGGCCGAGGATCTCCCGTGCCAGAAAAGCGCTGGTGGCATGAGGAATGGCGTAGTGAACGTGGAGGAGATCCAGCTTCTCGTAGGTCGACACCTCCACCATCTTCGAAGCGAGAGCGAGCGCGTAGTGGCTGTGATCGAACAACGGGTACTCGAGAACCTCCACCTCGTGGAAGAAAACGTTGTCGTGGAATTGATCGAGGCGGGAGGGAACCTCGTAGCAAATGAAATGCACCCGATGGCCGCGCCGAGCCAGCGACAGGCCGATTTCGGTCGCAATGATTCCACTCCCTCCGAAGGTCGGGTAGCAGGTGATACCCACGCCCAGGTGCCCGCCGCTCACAGCTGCACTTCCCGGACTTCCCCGGCAAACGGGTCGAGCGCGGCAAATACTTTCTCTTTCAGCGCGGTCACGCCGTACTTGCAGGCAAAGTAGGGCAGGGAGTCACAGCGCTCCTGCGGGATCTCGTCGGGCAGGAGCATCGAGCGCAGTCGGTCAATCCGCTCATCGGCTAGGCGATTCTTGTCGAGCAAGGAGCGGCTGTACCGGCCGCTGAGCCGCGACGCCGCTCGCGCGACGGTGGCTCGGGTGCGGTTGACCGCCTTGAGCAAACCAGGATCGAGCGATTGCGCAATGGGCTGAAACTCATCCAAGTGGCGTGAGAAGTCCGTCATCAGCTGATGCCTAACAACTTCGGGCGCCGGATAATCCGCACCACTCGCATCCGCGATTTGCCGGCGCAGTTGATCGCGTGGTTTTTCGACGTCGGACGGGCAGAGGTGCAATTTGTCGAGCAAAGATCGCGCCTTCGCTTCGAGGCATCGAAAGCGAGCCCGGGGGACCACCAGAGGGATCGGAAGGTCAAAAATCCGGTACACGGGTGGGAGTTGAGCGAAATAACTGAGCTCCGCCGGGCCTCCTACGTATGCGGCGGTGGGCAGCAGGTGATCCTGAAGAATCGGCCGCAGTAAGGCCGAGCTGCTGAAGCGGAGGGGGTCCGCTTCGAGGATGCGCACTAGCTCTTCGGTCGAGATCGTCTCGTTCGAGCCCACCAGAGACCATGCTGGCCCCTGCCTTTCGAGGCGGAAGCGTTGTCCTTCGGCCCGATGCCGATGGAAAAAGAACAGCGGCGAGCCGGTCCGGACATGGACCTGCACGGCAAAGCCCGCGGCCTCCAGGGCTCCGGCCCGCTCAAGCAGAGCTGCCGCAATGCGCTCAGAGTCGATCAGCGCTTTGCGGTAGATCGGAATGGCGATTCTTGCGACGGCTTCATTCCTGGGATCGAAAACGATCAATCCTTCGTCAGCGAAAAGCGCCGCCAGCAATCCGCCGAACGCTCCGGGAAGGGTTTGGCCAGTGCGGTAGTGTTCTCGGATGAGAGGGAGGACCTCTGCTGAGAAGGGGAGCTCGCCGAGGCACTCTTCAAGGATCGCCGCCAGTTGCTCGCTGTCCGCGTCCAGGACGCGGTGGGCAACCGAAACTCGGTCCCCGGAAGCGCCGAGTTGGTCGTCGAGGGCAAGCCGTTTTCTCGTTCCATCCGGAAGAAGGATGTGACAGTGGTTTATTTCCGGGAAATCGTGATCTTCCGTCTGCAGCCAGAAGACAGGCGCGCAACGAACTTGCGATTCTCGCTCCAAAGCGCGGGCGGCGACGATCGCCGAGGCCGCCTTGTAGAACGTAAAGAGCGGTCCAAGAAATAGGCCCGGCTGTTGGCCGGTGACCACAGCAGCAGCGCAGCCATCGGCCAGCGCGTGCAACATTCCCCTTCGGGCTGCGCTGGGCGGCAGCCGTTCGTCCTGTCGCTGCAGCTCCTCGTGCAACCCCGGCGCGATCGACCTCTCGGCGGCGCGCCGCACATGCGCAACGCGCGCATCTCGATCTCGAAAGCTCGCTGGGAGCAGCGACTGGGCAGCGGCCTCTCCGGCAAGGAAAGAGCGGAAGAAGGGTTCGCCCATCGACTTGATCAGCTCTTGTTACCCTTCCAGTCCTTGAGGGCCTTGTTCACGTCGTCCGCCATGAAGAAGGCTTGCGGGGTCTTGTCCCCGAGCGCCTTGGCCTTTTGCGCGTAAGTCATCGCATCCTTGTACTTCCCCTTGGCCGCCAGGAGCTGGGCCTTGGTCCAGAGGTTGTACCAATGCTCTTTCGCCGCGATTGACTTGTCCACCAATTGCAAGCCTGCGTCGTAGTCCTTGACCGATTCGAGCATGTATCTGGCGGCGGTGTTGTACGGACCCCAAGCGCCCTCGGTCATGGCCTTGATGTTGGCCAGAGCCTGCGCCTGCGTGGCGAGCTTGATTGGGAGAGAGACGCGCAGCTTTTCCCATTCGAGGTCCACCGACGCCGAATCGTCCGTGAAGTCGGAAATCGCGTAGGACAGCCGCTCGCGGTGGGGAACTGCCTTCGGCAGTACCTGGACTCGTACGACGTCGAGATCCTGTTTGTAATTGGAAGCGCCGTTCTGGTTGAAGTCCTTGTTGAGGATCACTGTCCACTCGGCCGCGGTGGGGATGGCGAAGAACGCATAGGAGCCCGCGGGTACAGCGCTGGTTCCAACGGTCACGTCCTTAGTGAAGGTGATCTTTGTCGGCTGATTCGCACCGGTGCGCCATACCTCGCCGTAGGGCACCAGAGCGCCCCAGATCTTCCGGCCTTTCACCGCCGGGCTGCTGTACTCGACAGTGATTTCGGTCAAGCCCACTGTCTGTGACACCTTGCCTGCCGGGCTGGGCCGTGGAAGTTGGAGTTGCCCGAACGCGGAAAACGGGGCCAGACAGAGCAAGGTCATGACAAGCGGGCGGCAATTCATGTTGTGATCCCTCATTCGACGGACCTTCCTTTCGGAAAAAGCGCAGGCGAGCGTTTCACGCTCGGCGGACGCCTTCATAGATCGATCGGCGCGAGCCCGCCACGACGATTTTCAGCGAGCCGGGCAGACTCGCTGATCAGGCTCAGCCGAGGTCCGTCCAATCCGCCGCGCGCGCTCCGCCGGCAACCATCTGCAATTCGGTAGGCGCGCGCAAGTGCTCCTCCCGGGCGGGTGGATCGAATGGCGCCCGTCCGATCTGGTTGGTGCGCCAACGAGGGCTGAAGCTGCCGAGAAAATAGTTTCGGAAACACCACCACGTGAAGCTCCTGGTGCGAAGCTCAGCCTCGATTTGGCTCTCGATGGCGGTGTGTAGCTTCGGCAATGTGGTCCAGTGCGCCCCCGCCTTTTCGTGATGCGCGGCGTGAAACCCATTGTTGAAGAGGAGAAAATTGAGAATCTTGCCAATAAAGCTGCGCGAGTGGTTGTGATCCGACCACGGATCCGTGTGCACATGCTGGACGAAGTTGAAGAGCATGATCGTCCAAAGGGCGAACAGCGCCGGACACCCGAAGATAAGAACCCAGCTGCCGATCCCGCTCCATAACCCGAAGCGAGCGCAGGCGATCCCCAGGAGCAGAACGTGCGCTCCGGCCCAGACGACGTATTGATTGACAATCAGCCAGAAGAGCCGCCGGTTTTTGCGTCGCGCGTTGCGAATGTAGGCTTTGATTACGTCGCCTTGAAAGTAACTCGACACAAAGAAGTAACTGGCGGCGACGAGCGCACTGTTTTGATTCGTATACCGCCAGGTGATGGTGGCGTCACCCGCGCGATTGGCGAACTTGTGATGATTGAGATTGTGGGTTGGTATCCAGGCAAAGGTCGGATAGCCGTAGAAAATGGACAAGCTATAGGCGAAGAGATTGTTCGCCCTTCGGCTTCTGAATGTGGGGCAGTGGTTGTGGTTGTGGGCAATCACTCCAGCCGAAAGGGCCAAGTAGCACGACACCGGCAGCAGGTACGGCATCGCATGAGTGGCGAGTTGGGCAGACGCAACGAGGACCATCAGCGCCACCCAGACGAGGGTGCGCCAATCGGCGCGGTTACGGAGCAGCATCAGTGGGGGCCTCGTGTCCAGCGTTAGGCTGCGCGATCTCTGACAGTCTACCCGGCCTGTAGCGCAATGCACGACTATTCCGTCCTGCTCGTTCAGCTTGAACTCCGTGTACGGTCAGCGCGTATCGCACATTGGCGCTCAGCGGCTGCTGGCTTCCGCTCCCGACGGGAAGGGCGATTCCCCGGGCGGGAGGCGATAAACCTTCACGACGTCCACGCCGCGGATTCGCACCACGTGCCAGGGCTGGCGTTGAGCAAGCTTTTCCACGGCCCTCTGATTGGCCTGGTAGAAGCGACCGGTCTGAATCGCGACGTAACAGATCCTGCCATGGTGGCAAGATTCTTCGGGTCGAGTCATCGAGATGACCAGGTCGCGTCGACCGAAGCGCTGAGCATAGTAGAGCGCCGTCCAATCGATCTCGGTTGAGATTTCAGCTCCCGGCTCAGCGTGTTGGGCGATGTATTCGATCGCCTCCCGATAACCGGCATCGAAGTAATCGCAATGCGGAAAATACCAGGTGACCAGACGATCGCCTCCACCGAGTGGGCTGATATAGGTTCGGAAGTGGGGCGCGTGAGACGTCGATGCCAGGAGCTCCGGTCCGATCAAAACGGCAGCGAGCAAAGCGGCGAGCCCAGTGGAAGCAAAGTTAAGGCGCTCGTTGCGAGCTCGCTCGATGAGCCAAGCGGCCGTCGAACCGGCGAGCAAGAAGAAGGCCGGGAACACCGGAAGGAACATCCGAGCGTACTTTGCGCCGGTGATCGTGCCTGCGGCGAAGAGGACCGCCATCCAGGTCAGCATGAGGCGCTGCGAAGGAAGGCGCTTCCAGATGGCCCAAACCAGACCCGCCGCTGAGAACAACACCACGCCTGGCGTTTGCTTGACTGCGGCGAACACCGGGAAGTACCACGGTGGCACACCGAAGAGCCCGGCTTGGAAGACGTTTGGATAGAGACGGCCCATGAAGAGCATCGTCAGGTGGGTGGCCCGACCGCCGTGCGTCGCGCCGCGGACGTAGTCGAAGATGTACTTCCAAGTCGATGGAAGGACGGCCATCCAGTTGAGGCAGATCCAGATGACGAGGGAAATGCCGATCAACTGTAGCCAGCGCCGCAGCGGGACTCGGTACGCCGTGTTCGTCCGCGCGAGCCAAAAGACGGCCAGAACGGGAATGACAATCAGGTGCGGATAGTACTTTGAGGCCAGCATCGCCGCGAGCGCGGCGGCGCCGCCAACTTCGAAGCGTCGGGCGCGATCATTCTCCCCATTGTCTGCTGCTGCCTTCGCCTCCGCTAGGCAGAGGCACAGCACCATGAAGAACACTCCGACCAAGACGTCTTCCTTGGCGATTCGTTGGTAGCCAATCCAGGTGACCGACACTGCACCGATCGCCGCCGCGAAAAGCCCGGCGGTGCGCCCGAACAGCCTCCGCCCCAGCAAGGCAACGAGGATCACCGCGACGCTTGCGACGATGGCGTTCGGCAGCCGGGTAATCGTCTCCGGCGCCCACTGAAGCTTGCGCCCGACAATCAATGTCAGGGCAATCAGCGACTTCATCAGCATGGGGTGCTCGAGATCGTCGCCGCCGAAATCTCCTTGGAGGTACCGATTCGCGCTTAGCCACTTGTGCAGCTCGTCGTCGGAAAAGCCTTCCTGCGCCAACCCGTGCAACCGAAACCACAGGCCCACCGCGGCGCACGCCACCAGAACCGCGAGTGCGGGGATACCCCAAGGAACCGTTCGCCCCTTCAGCTCGAGAGCCGAGGCGAGCTCGCTGCCTGCGTCGGGTGCTACTTCCATGCGCGCCTTCTTAAGTCACCTCGCGCATCGATCCAATGCGGGCAGTTGCCGGTCGCGCAGCTTGAATGCGGGCCCACGTTGAGATAAGCGCGCGCGGGGGAACCTCGCCGAGGCAAAACATGGGAAAGCAGCTGAGAACGTTGGTCGCCGCCGTACTCGCCACAGAGACGTTCTTTCCGCGCGTGCTCTTCGCCGACGACGTGGTGCAATGCTTTCCGGGAGACCCGGTATTTCCTTCGTTCGACATGAGCTGCCAGTCGGACGATGACTGTGCGGTCGCGGTCCATCAAATAAACTGCTGCGGCACGCGGCAGGCGCTTGGCATCAATGGCCAGGAGGTAGGGCGCTTCAGCGAAGACGAAGCGATCTGCGAGTTGCAGTATCCGTCTTGTGACTGCGCTGATTTCGGCATTCGGGCGGACGATGGCCAATCCACGTACGACCCCGACGAGCTCGGGGTGGTCTGTGCCGAGAACACCTGTACGACGTTCGTCGCACCAAAATAGTTGGGGCAAAGGCCCGCGTCCCCAGAGCCCTGGGGACACCTTGTGGGTGGTTGCAATGCCGCTTCGAACGCGGGGCAAGGGAAAAACTTCCCGCCCCGACTTGACACTGCCCCCTCGATCCACGAAGCCTGTGGCTCGCTTGCCCCAATATCCGCTCGTCAAAATCGTCGCCGAGAAGCGCCCTGAAGCAGCACGTCAAGCCGAAGTCGCCCAGCTCGAGGAGCAGTTGCGCACGGCGCTTAACGAGGCTCGCGGCGCCTGGCCGACGCTCGACGTGTCCGATGAACAATTCGTTCACTACCTGGCGGAGCGGATGCCGGCGGCCGAAAGCCCGGTGCAGTGGCTGCGAACAGTACAGGCACCCGATCTCTACTTGTGCTCTGCGTGCGCTGGTGGCAATGCCGCGGCGCTGAGCATTTTCGACACCAAGCTGCTGCCTCAGGTCGTCCAAGCCATCGCCAGCATCAACCCCGAGCCGAGCTTCGTCGCGGAAGTCCAGCAGCAGGTGAGGCGAAAGCTTCTGGTCGTGGAGAATTCGCGCTCTCGAATATCCGAGTACGCGGGATTTGGTCCTTTGCTCCATTGGCTTCGCGCGGTTGCCGTCCGCACTGCGCTCAACCTGCGCCGCAGCCAGGGAAGGCAGGACATTCCAGTTCCGGACGAGTCGCTGCTCAATCTGCCGCAGAACGTGGGCGACCTGGAGCTGGACTACCTCAAGACGCGGTACCGGAAGGATTTCACCCAGGCATTCCAACGCGCGCTATCCCTGCTCACGAGCGAAGAGCGGAACGTCCTCAGACTTCACTTCGTGGAAGGCCTGACCTTGAGTCAGATCGGAACGGCGTATCAGGCGGACAAGTCGACGATCTCGCGTTGGATTGCCAAGGCGCGCAAATCTCTGCTCGAGCAGACGCGGGAAGAGCTCTCGAAGAAGTTCCGCCTCGACTCTCGCGAGCTGGACAGCCTGATGTACCTCGTCCAGAGCCAGTTGGACGTGAGCATCAGCTCGCTGTTGCGCCGGACTCGGGCCTAGCTGCGGCCACCAGCTTGCGCCGCGAACGAGCTCGCCAAAACACGTAGAGCGCGACCGGAGAGAGGATCCCAACTGCGCCGTACTTGAGCGCGTCCCGGCGAAACCGCCACAGAATGGGCTGCACCTGGTCGTCAAAGTTGCGAACCAAAAACGCGCGCCCCAACAATGCACCACCGAGACCTCCCAGCTCGACGGACTGGACCAGAACTCGCTGCTGGCCGAGCGTCATCAGAACCGGACTGGGGTTATCACCGAGGCGCTCGATGGGTTTGAGATCGCCGTCGATCGTCGCCACCTGCGTGTGGTCGGGCGCGCGGAGAACCACGCGATCCCCCACGCTCTCCTCGAGCCTGGGCAGGAAGGAATCCTTCACCCAACGCCCAAACACCAGCGCTCCGAGAATCTTGCGACCCCGCGTCACCGGTCGCGCGAAAAGCAGCAGCAAGTCCTGGTCGGACTCGACGGGGGTGAGCACCAGCGGCGCGCGGGCCACCTGGGTTGGAGACCACAGCGCTTCCGCGGGGTGTCCCTCCAGGGCCTGATCGAGGATGTCCAGGCCACCGGGTTTGGCTCCAAAAATGTTCTCGTCGGCGCGGTTGTAGATAACTCGACCCTGGGGATCGACGAACAGCACCACGTCCTCCCCGGCGAGCAAGGGCATGTCCGCCGAGAGGATGAGATCGTGCGAGTAGCCGATTCCCTGATCCTCCGACTCCGCCGCCAAACCCAATCGCGCGTCGAGATCGTCCGCCTTTCCGAGCGCCTCCGACAAGAAGTCCCTCTTCAACACCGCTTGGGCGCGCGTATCGAAGTCCTGTAGGCGCTCGGTGGCCTTGACCCGGAACAACTGCGTCGCACGGGCGAGGTCAGCTTCGACTGCCCGGCGCGCGGAGCTCTCGACGGCCTGCTCGACTCCGAACGAGAGCACGAAGAGGATGAGCGCTGCCGTGGCGACCCAGGCGCGGTACCTTCGCGCATTAAGACCGCGCGACAGCGCCGCCAGCAGCTCGTGCATCGAAGCATGGCGCTCCTCGGGCTCGAGGCTGAGACCTTTCACCAGCACTCGGCGAACCCAGCCGGGGACAGCGCTGCCCTTCGGCGGGGGCGGCACCACGCCGCCGTAGGTCGCTGAAGTTTTGCCGGGGTACGGCCGCGCGCCGTAGACGGCCTCGTAGAGCGAAACGCAAAAGCTGAATTGGTCCGAGCGCGCGTCGGCGCTTTTACCGCGCCACTGCTCGGGCGAGATGTAGAGCGGCGTTCCGGCCAGCACATTGCCATCGAGCGCCGGTGCCGCTTCGGAGGCCGAGTGCTCCTCTTCGCCGGGAGCTCGCAGGCGGTGCGCCAGGCCAAAGTCGGTGACGCGGACTTGGCCCTCGTAGCCGACGAGGACGTTGTCGGGCTTGAAGTCGCGGTGGACCAGGCCGGAGTCGTGGGCGGCGCGCAGCCCCTCGCCGGACTTGATAAAGATCTCCAGGATTTCCGACCAAGATCGCCGAGCTTCGCCCAGCCAGGCGCGAAGATCGCGCCCGCGGATAAATTCCATCGCGAGGAAGACCTGGTCATTGAAGGTGCCGACATCGTAAACGGCGATGACGTGCGGGTGGGTGAGTCGCGCCATCGACTGGGCCTCGCGAAGCAATGAGGCGCGCAGCTCCGCGGGAGTCCCCGGAAGGTCCGTCCGCAGTAGCTTCACTGCTACCTTCCGGTCCAGCTCCGGATCAAAGGCCGCATAGACCACCGCCATCCCGCCGCGGCCAATGCAGTCCAGCAGCACGTACCGCCCGAGGTTCGTCCCGCGAGGCAGGCTCGCCGCTCCTGGCTGCTCGTCGTTGACCTTTTCATCCTCTGGCGCGACAGAAACTCGCACCACAGTGGCCACCAGCGAACGGCACCGATCGCACTGATCGATGTGACGCTCGAGCGCCGCCCGGCTGTTGGGAGTGAGAAGCCCGTGCAGCGACTTCATCAACTCGTTCTCATCCGGGCAGGGGCTTGGCTCCGTCGAGATCATTTCGGACACAATGTAGCGGGACGGCCGCGGCGCTACCAGCTCGCCCCTCGCACCTGTTCCGCTACTGCGGATAGATAGGCTGCTTTCGATAGGCTTGCCCAAACTTCCCAAGATGCTTGGTGTCGAACTTGGTTTCCGTCACCTCGAGGGCGACGCTCGTCACCTCGCCCGGTTTGACGTCGACCTCGACGCGCACCGGCTCACTGCGGCGACTCCATGCGAACAGCGGATACCGGCCGGCGGGCACGCTGCGCAGGACGAACTTGCCGTCCGCTCCGGTCACCGCGAATGCTCGGTTGGGCAGCACCAAGATGGTCGCCACCATTTCCTCGTGGATATCGCAGTAGATGTCGACCACGCCCGTGCGGCCGAAGTCGATCTCGCGAGACTCGCCCACCCGCGGTTTACCCAGGTCGAACGG
>Ga0126370_10000292_pt1 | contig 19668 bp, 21 predicted proteins | sample PanSoiMetaPlot_3_FD_92586 | JGI IMG/M metagenome (GOLD analysis project Ga0126370, IMG submission 92586) | Tropical forest soil microbial communities from Panama - MetaG Plot_3 | ecosystem: Environmental > Terrestrial > Soil > Tropical forest > Bulk soil | place: Panama | collected 2016-02-17 | reverse complement strand
CGACGCAGATTCCGGATTCCTGTGCGCCCTATCGGGCGAACACGAGTTGCCTCGAGACGAATTCCATCTGCACCCAGATTGATCCCGTCTCTGGGTCGTGCCAGATCTACACGAATACCTACCAGTGCTCCGGCGGTCAGGTCTGCGCGAAGACACAAGACGTCGCGAACTGCACCTCCTGCGGGGCACCCGGCAGTCTCGTCCCGTTCTGCACCGATACCTCCACGCCGCCGAATACCAACTTTCAGCTTTCGGCCACTATGGTGGCGATGGTGGAGGCCGTTCAGAATGATTTTAATACGGACACGATGCTGATCTTCACGGGCACGCCGATGTCGTGCGACTACTCGACGTTCGGAACCGTCTTTATCGATTGCTGCGCGACGGATCCCACCCAGCTGATCGGGAATTGCTCGGATGACGCGATTGCCTTGGCGACCGCCCGCAAGGCGAAGGAAGCCCATCTGGTAGGGACGCAGTGCGTCGAATGGTGGAGTCTCGCGGTGGGGAAAGTGTGCGCGCGCAAGGAGGACGTCTATTGTGTGTACAAGAGCGAGTTAGGTCGGATGATCCAGGAACAAGGCCGGCCACAGCTGGGGCTGAACTTTGGAACCGCGCAGCTCCCGGATTGCGATGGGCTGACGGTCAATCAGTTCGCGTCGTTGAACTTTCAGATCATGGACTGGTCCGAGTTTTATTCCAAGATTGCCTCGACCTTTGATGCGGCTACCGTCGGAGCGGCGATGAAGACGCAGGCATGTCTCTTTAACGGAACCACGTGCTAATCCTGGGATGACGCGAGGGAAGCGAGTGGTGGGACGCCTCATCATTTGGACGAGCCTGGTGATGCTGATGGGCTCGATGAAAGTCTGCTGTGCGGCGACGACGGAGAAGGGGAGCGCCACCGAACCCGTTCACCCGTACCGTCAGTGCCTCCTGAAGGCCGCAGATTCCTATCAACTGCCCCCGCGTCCCTTGACAGCGATTGTGCGGGTGGAGAACGGCGAATGGAATCCCTTGGCCGTGTCGATCAATCGCAATGGTCGGGGCTATCCCCAAACGGTGCGGTCGTATCAAGAAGCGGTCAATTTGGTGACGCAGCTCTGGAAACAGAACGTGAACTTCGATGTGGGGCTCGGGCAAGTCAATACGATCAACATGGAACGCTATCGGGTGCATCCCGTGGCGTTGCTGGAGCCCTGCACGAACTTGCGCTATGCGGCGCGCATTCTGCGCGAGTCGATTGATCGGCATGGGTATAACTGGACAGCCATCGAGCGCTACACCGGCGTGAATCCGCAGTATCCCTGGAAAGTGATGAAGGAGTTGCAGTTGGCGCACTAGAACGACCAGAGGATCAGGGTGGGACAGCGGTTTGCGGCGGAAGTGGTCTCGGGAAGTGAAGGGCGCCTGGTGCAGCTGTTGACAAAGCTCGGGGCGACCGACGTGCGGCGGTTGGAGGTGGGCTATGTGGTGTGGATGGGGGCGGACGAGCGGGTGGCCGTGGTGCGGCAATGTCGGGGCGTTCGTGCGGTGTGGCCGGTGGCGAGAGACGAGGTGGAGACCATGGTGAACACTGCATCGGCGGGAAGAGGCATTACGGTGGGCGAGACGGTGCGGATCACACGCGGAGCCCTCGCCCTGGTCGGGCAGATCACGCAGCTCGATCACGGGAAAGCCAAAATGCTCACGTCGTTATTTGGGAGACCGACGGAAGTCGAAATCTCGATCGCGGAAGCGGAAGTGGTGGTGCTCCCGGAGGCGTGGCGATGATGAAACAGTGGTGGAAGTGGGCCAAGCAAACGCCGCTGGTGCGGTATCCGGTGAAGGCCGTGACCTCGGCGAAACGGCTCGCGCTCATCCAACCGGCTCCGATCGTGATTTCCCTCGAGGAGCTCGCGCCGGTGTGGTTACGACACAATCACGATTTCCTGTCGGCGCAGGGTGAAGTGGGACGGACGTTGACGGCACCCGCGATGACCATGACGGAGGCCTTCGCGCCGGTGGCGCCGACTCCCGCTCCGGTGGTCGCCACGTCGGCGGCGGTTGCGCGCGACAGCGAGAAGGCCGCATCGGTCATGCCGTCGGGTATCGCAACGACGCGCGTGCAGTTCTCCGCGTTCGTGCGGGATTTTGTCGTCCCCTATCAAGGCATGCTCGACGCGCAAGGCGTGTTGGTGCCGGTCCTGCGGATGGTTCATGTGTTGGAAGAGTACGGACAATGCCCGTCGGTGGTGTTGGAGGCGAAGACGCAGGACGAAGAAGCCGGGGATCTTGTGAGCATCCGCGATACATTGGCCCAGGTGACGCTGCGGGACCACACCCATCGGGTGACGAAGCACGGGCTTAAGGGCTTGCTCGCGACCTACAAGGATCCGGAGCCGCTTATTCCCAAGATGTTGGTCGCCTGCCTCGGTCATGACTTCGGCAAGATTCCGGGGTTTCGGCAGTCGGGGATTTATTCGATGCGGGACCATCCCGCGATCAGCGTCGTCAAGGTGCGAGAGCTCTTCGAAGGCCAGGATGTGTTTTGGTTGGACGAAGTCTGTCAGGTCATTCGCTCCCATCACCGGCATGTGAAGGACGACTTTGCCACGTTACTGAAGCAAGCGGATGGGCAGGCGCGGGAAGAAGAAGTGGCGATGGTGTCGCAGTCGTATGAGATCAAGAAGTGGGACGAGTGGTTTTCGGTTCCACTGTTCCTCGGGATACTCGAGCCATTGATCAACGTGACCACGGTGAAAGGGCGGACCGCCGCCCGGAATGCCGAATGGGTCGCGTTCACGCATCAAGGCGTCGTCTATTGCCAGACGACGGCGCTCTATCGGGTGGTGAAGGATTTGGCGAAGCAGGTGAAGGTCGTGGCCATTCATCTGCTGCGGCAATCGGATCGTGAACATGTCTTGCGGACCCTGGCGGCCTCGTTGCAAAAAGCTGGCGTGTTAGCGGACACGATCGGCGAAGGCTATTACGGCCGACGCTACACGGTGTGTTTAAAGAACAAGCAACAGCTCGGCGTGTATTGTCTGCCGATTGTGGAAGCGGTGTTTCAGACTAAGCCCTCAGAGCTGGAACAGCGCAAGAGCGGATTTTTGAGTTTTATCGAAGATGTCATGAAGTCCTGAAGCGAAGGAGGAGGAGTATGGACCTCTCAGCGGTGGTGCAGACAGGGCCGATTCTAGCCAGTCTATTTGATTACTTGGATCCGCTCACCTACATGGACGAGGAAACGTATCGTGCGATGTGGGTGAGCGTGTTTACCACGATGTTCCAGGGGACGTTGGCGCGCGTGGGGGCGGGCATCTGTCTCTTCTACTCCTTCTGGTACGGCACCTATAAACAAAAGGTCGGCATTGGGGTGCTGTTCTTTGTGCTGACCACAGCGTTCGCCTATTTTGGGTCGGTGGCGCGGCTGTTCGGATTAGGAGCACAATAATGGCGATCGACGGGCAAGGCGGCGGGATCGCGGGGAAGGGCAATCCGGGTCCACTGTTCGCGAGCACCAGCACGCGGCCGAAACCCAAGAGTCTGCTAGAGGCCATTTCGGACATTGAGAAGCTCTCGGCGGTCGAGCGCACGGGCATGGAGATCCCGCCACATTTTCTGCTCCTCAATGAGAAGGTGGGATTGTTCGACGTGGGGCTCAAGGGCGGATGGGCGGACACCTTGGTGAGCGCGGTCTACATTCCCTTGAGCGTGGGCGTGATGGACCGGGTCATTCCGATCTTCGGCTCGAGCGACCCGAGCCTCGGCGATCAGCTCTTCGCGCTCCTGATTGGGTTGAGCTATACGCTGGGGTACAACATCTTGATGGCCTTTAATCTGGGAGCCTGTTATTTCGGTAAAGTGTGCCGCAACGCGATCTGGCAGTTGTACGGCGGATTTGTGAGCGGGAGCATGATTAAGATGTTTGCGATCTTCTTCATCTTCCATCTCGTGTATTGGCGCGTGACGCCCGAGGTCATTTCGCACGTGCTGACGTCGACCTATATCGCGGGTCGGCTGTTCCTTACCGTGGATCAGTGGGACACCTTCTTCTATTGGTGCGTCGAGATGCGAAACGTGCTCTTCAAGTCTGGCGTCTTTGTGGTGGTGAGCACGATTCTCTGCCTTTTGATCCCTGGGATCAGCTTTGTGCTGGGATCGCTCCGAGCGGCGAAGGAGCATGAATTGCGCAAACGATACGATGCGATTTAGGACGCACACGAATGGATGGTGAGGAGCTGATGGAGGACCTCAGGACGACACGTCGCGGGCGAAGGGTAGGTCTCGTCGGAGCCTTGGTTCTCGTGCCGACACTCGGCGTAGCGGCGGATCCCCCGCCGCGTGGATGGATGCTGGCGGCGCCGGATGGAGGCTGTACAGATCTCTCGCTGCTGCGCACGAAGACACGCGATCTCGCCAAGTGGAGTTCCCCTGAGGAATTGGTCAATACGCTGCGGGCTCGCGACGAAACCGTGAGCACGCTCACCGCGAAAGTTGAGCCGGGCTATGTGGTGAAAGTGGTCGTGCCCGGTCGTGACATCGATGTGGTGTTTGTGCCCTTTGCCGTGTGTCGCGCCATGTGGCAGGAGAAGGTGCAACGCTCCTTGCCCTAAGGCCGCCGCGTGTCTCGCCCGCACCTCGGTGCAATCGTGGTCTGTGTCGGGCTTCTCGCCTTCCCGGTCTGTGCCCGTGCCTGGTCAGTCCACGGGCTTGAACTCGTCGGGGGGATTGCGGATCGACTGATCACGGGCACGCCCGCTCTTGACGCTGCGATGGCACCTGCCGTGAACATGGCGGGCGCGGACGCACGGGGACTTCGCAGAGGGTCCAAGTCGGCGTGCGAGCAGATGCTTCCGGTGTTCCGCTACCTCTCCGTCTTCATCTGGCCGGCCCCAGGCGTTTCATTAGGCCGAGCCAGAACTCTCCACTAGGCCGACCCACAGGGTGACGACTGGCCGCCATGACCGCGCGTGCGTACGATCACCGCTTGGCTGAGTCCTGTCTCACCGAGGCCCTGGCGGACACGGCAGTCGTCCTGCTCACGGGCCGCGCCAATCCGGTCACACCACGTCAGTTCTCTTCTCCATGCCGGCTATCTCCAAACTCTCGCCCCAGGACCATTTCGTTTGCATTGCGTAAGCCTCTCGGATTTCGATATGTTGGTACTTCCTGTCGATTCTTTACAAGGCGGTCTGCCATGCAGATCCGTTCAACCCCGTACGTTATGGTCTTGCTATTGGCCCAACCGTTCTTGCCCTATCTACGTGAGGTGATCTATGAGAACCCCTGAACATTCCGTGCAGTTTGCCGGGAGGCCTCTCGGCCGGGAACGTCATATTTGCGCGTTCTTCAACAGCATCGACGAGGAGCACCGGGTGCTTCGCACATTCATCAAGGAGGGCATCGATCGGGGAGAAAAAGCTTTCCACATCGTGGACCCTGAGCTGCGGGAAGTACATCTGAAGCGGCTCGCCGAAGCAGGCATCGATGTGGAGCAGGCCGTCGAGCGACGTCAACTCGAGGTGCGGCCGTGGCAGGACGCCTACCTCCGGGAAGATCGCTTCGACCAGGATGCGATGTTGGCGTTGATCGAAGAGGTGCTGCGGGCGGGCCCGACGACCGGCTACCCACTCACCAGGCTGCTGGCGCATATGGAGTGGGCGCTGCTCGACAAACAGGGTGTCGAGGACCTCGTCGAATACGAGACGCGCCTCAATTACGTGCTTCCCAAATACGCCGATCCTGTGATCTGTACCTACGACCTCACGAGGTTCGGCTCGGCGGTGACCATGGACATCATGCGGACGCACCCGGCCGTGATCATCGGCGGGGTGCTGCAGGAGAACCCATTCTTCGTTCCTCCGGACCAGTTTCTCCTTGAGATTCGGGAGTTACGGTCGGTTCGCCGGAGGGAAAGTCTGGTGAACTAAATGGCCATCGACCTGGCTGCAGAGGTCCTCAGGCTGCGCTCGGCGCTCAGAGATCTCGTGGCACTGTCCACCATCCCAGCCGCGTGGGTCGGGAGAGAACCGCCTGCCATCCCCGCGGGGCTTGCCGACGTGCTGGTCGGATCATTGCACCTCGATTTCGCGTTTGTGCGCCTGCGCGATCCCAGCGGCAGTGCGTCAGTCGAAGCCGCGCGGGGGAACGCCTGGAAGGCATTTCCGGAATGGCTCGAACGTCGCGGCACCGTCGGAGAGTTGTTGCGAAAGGAAATCATTCCTGACGTTGGCGGCGACGCAGGACCGTGCCGCGGTATTGTCATTCCCGTCGGAGTCGATGCCGAGGGCGGCCTGGTCGCTGCCGCGTGCGATCGCACGGACTTTCCCACCGAGATCGACGAGTTGATTCTGTCCATCGCGGCGAATCACGCCGCGACCGCATTTCAAAGTGCGCATCTCATCGACAATCGCCGCTGGGCAGAAGAGGCGTTGCGCAAGAGCGAGCAAGAGCTTCGCCAATCCCGAGACGAGCTCGAGGTGAAAGTGGCGGAGCAGACAGCCCAATTGCGCCGAACGGTGTCCGAGGCATTCGCTGTGCATCAGCGGTTTGCCGATGTGGTCAACTCGGTCGATGGGATCGTGTGGGAAGCGGACGCCGAGACATTCGAATTTTCGTTCGTCAGTGAGCAGGCCCAGCGCATCCTCGGGTACCCGACCGAGCGCTGGCTGAACGATCCGGCCTTCTGGAAAGACCATCTCCATCCGGAGGATCGCGACAGGGCGATCGATTTTTGCGTGAACGCAACCGCCGGAAAAAGGAACCACGATTTTGAATACCGCATGATCGCCGCCGACGGGCGCAGCGTCTGGATTAGGGATATTGTGACTGTTGTGGTCGAGGGTGACCGAGCGACCAAGCTGCGCGGGCTGATGCTCGACATCACGGAATACAAGCAAGCAGAGGAGGTGTTGCAGGAAAAAGCGAACCTCCTTGACCTCACACACGACTCCGTGTTTGTACGCAACATGAACGATGTGATCACCTACTGGAACCGCGGCGCCGAGAAGCTGTACGGGTGGAAAAAGGAAGAGGCTATTGGCCGCGTCTCTCACGAGCTGACGAAAACGATCTTCCTGGAGCCTCTGGAAGCAATCATGGTGACGTTGTTGGGCTCAGGCGGCTGGGAAGGAGGACTCATTCAGATGAAGCGGGACGGCACGCATGTGGTGGTGGCCAGTCGCTGGTCTTTGCAACGCGACGGGCAGGGAACCCCTGTTGCGATCTTAGAAACGAACAACGACGTGACCGAATGGAAACGAGCAGAGGAAGACTTGCGCCTAAGCGAGCAACGCTTTCGGTACCTGGCGGATCATATGGAAGAGGTCTTTTGGTTCATCGAGGTTGATCCTGAACGGATGCTCTACGTCAGTCCGTCGTTTGAGACGGTGTGGGGGAGGCCGGTCAAGGATCTCTATGAGAATCCGCGCCTCTGGCTGCAATGCATCCATCCCGAAGACCAACCACGGGTTCAAGGCGCCTTTGACGCATGGCTGACGGGGCGGGCTGAGTGGTATGACATCGAATACCGCATTGTCACACCACGCCATGAGATTCGATGGATCTATGACCGCGGAGTCAGGGAGGTGCAAAAAGACCGGCAGGTTTTCGTCTGTGGAATCGCGACCGACATCACCGAGCGCAAGCGCGCCGAAGCGTTGCTCGCGGGGGAGAAACGCACCCTGGAGATGGTGGCGAAGGGAGACTCGCTTGCCCAGATCCTCGACCACTTGTGCCGGCTTGTGGAGGAACAGGCCAGCGGAGCCCTGGCCTCGATCTTGTTGGTCGACGCTGACCGTTTGTGGCACGGTGGAGCGCCCAGCCTTCCGACGAGCTACACGGACTCGATCGATGGTGCCGCGATCGGACCGTCGGCGGGCTCCTGCGGAACTGCCGCGTACCGTCGCGAACAGGTGATTGTCGAGGATATCGCGACTGATACCTTATGGGCGGACTACCGCAAGTTGGCCCTGCCCCATTCTCTGCGCGCCTGTTGGTCAACCCCGGTGTTTTCATCTCAAGGCAACGTGATCGCGACCTTCGCAATGTACTACCGCGAACCAAGACGCCCAAACTCTCGTGAACAGGACATCATCGAACAGATCACCCATTTGGCGGGCATCGCAATCGAACGCAAGCTGACGGAGGAGAAGTTGGCACGCAGCGAGCGCAATCTAGCCGAAGCGCAGCGGCTGACCCACACGGGGAGCTTCGTTTGGGACATTAGAACTAAACAAGCCCTTCACCTTTCCGACGAATGGTATCGCATTTATGAGTTTGATCCCGACAAGGATAAAGATGCGTGGGACGGACGCCTCAAGCGCATTCACCCGGACGACGTAGGCAAGTGGCAAGCGGAGGTGGATCGGGCAACCCACGAAAAGTCCGACTACGACTTGGAATACCGGCTTCTCTTTCCCCACGGCGTCACGAAATACGTTCACGGCATAGGACACCCCGTTTTGAACAGTTCCGGGGAAGTGGTGCAATTCATGGGGAGCGTGACCGACGTCACCGAGCGCAAGCGGGTCGAGCACCGTCTCATCATCCAACACCAGGTCACACAGATACTGGCGGAAGCGACAAGTCTTCACGACGCCGCACCCCAGATCCTCCGGGCTATTTGTGAATCCTTGATCTGGGACGTGGCAGCGCTCTGGACGGTGGACAAGCAAGCCGGCCTGCTCCGTTGCATGGAAGTGTGGCATCGGCCATCGATTGACGTCCCGCAATTTGAGGCTGAAACCCGTGCGGCCACGTTTGTGCGCGGCATCGGCTTGCCGGGCCGGGTCTGGTTTAGCGGCGAGCCGATGTACATTCCGGATGTGGTCCATGATGCGAGTTTCTTGCGGGCGCCGATCGCGGCCCGCGAATTCCTGCATGCGACCTTCGGCTTTCCCATTCTGCTCAGTTGCGAGGTCTTGGGCGTCATGGAATTTTTCAGCCACGAAATCAGACAGCCCGACCAGGACCTGCTCGACACAATGGCGACGATCGGCAGTCAGATCGGCCAGTTCATCGAACGGACGCGTGCCGAAGAGAGTGCCCACAAGACGCAACTGGAGCTCGCGCACGTCGCCCGGGTGGCCACGCTTGGCGAGCTGACGGCGTCTATTGCGCACGAAATCAACCAGCCGCTCGGCGCGATCGTGAATAACGCCGGCGCGTGCCTGCGCTGGTTGGCTGCCCAGAACATGGAGGAAGCGCGGCGGTCTGTCGAGCACATCATCCGAGATGGTCATCGGGCCAGCGAAATCATCAGTCGAATCCGGGCTCTGGCCAAAAAGACGCCGCTGCAGAAGGACTGGCTGGACCTCAACGACGTCATCCGTGAAGTCCTCGAGCTCACACGCGGGGAGCGGGACGCCCACCGCGTGGCAGTCCAGACGCAACTCTCAGATGATGTCCCGCCCATGTTGGGCGATCGCATTCAATTGCAGCAGGTGCTGCTGAATGTCATAATGAACGCGATCGAAGCGATGGGGGGAGCGGGCGAGGGCCCCAGACGGCTTGTGATTGGCTCCAACAAACATGACGCGCAGCATATCGTGGTGACCGTGCAAGACTCCGGACCGGGAATAGATCCGGCGCATCTCGACCACCTGTTCGAGGCGTTCTATTCCACGAAGCCACGCGGGTTGGGCATGGGCCTCGCGGTCAGCCGCTCGATCATCGACTCCCACGGAGGGCGGCTCTGGGCGACCGCCAATGAGCCACGAGGCGCGACGTTCCAGTTCACATTGCCGGTCGGCGGCAATAGGCTGGTATGACCGAAGCGGGCGGCGTTGTCTTCGTCATCGATGATGATCCATCGATGCGCGAGTCGCTGAAAAACCTCATTCGCTCTGTCGGGCTGCGGGCCGAGGCCTTCGGGTCTGCCGACGAGTTCCTGGGCAGTAAGCGTCTGCATGGGCCCGGTTGCCTCGTGCTCGACGTGCGGATGCCCGGCATGAGCGGGCTGGATCTGCAGAAGCGGATGGTGGAGGCCGGCACCGATATTCCCATTATCTTCCTCACCGGTCATGCCGATATCCCAATGAGCGTACAGGCCATGAAAGCCGGCGCCGCGGAGTTTCTGACAAAGCCGGTGCGGGAGCAAGACCTACTCGATGCGATTCAGCAGGCGCTGGAACGAGACCGAGCCGCTGTCGCGAAGCGCGCGGAGGTCGATGACCTGGGCGACCGGCTTGATTCGCTGACCCCGCGGGAACGCGATGTGATGCGGCACGTGATCGCCGGACTGCTGAACAAGCAGATCGCCGGAGAGCTCGACATGAGCGAGACGACCGTCAAAATTCATCGACACCATGTGATGGAAAAGATGAGAGCCGGTTCCCTGGCCGAGCTGGTCCGAATGGCTGACCGGCTGGGACTCCCCATCCCAAAGTCGTAGTGTTCTGTCCCAAGGTCGTAGAGCCTTCCACGCCCCAACCCGATATTCTAGTGCCGAAAATCCGACGGGAACTGGCTAGTAACTAGTGTTCATGAGTGATCGCTGTTCCTGAAAGGAAGGCGGGATCCATGACCAAGGTTCCGCTTATCTCCATCGTGGACGATGACGAGGCTCTGAGGACGTCACTCGAGAATTTGGTCCGATCCGTCGGATTCAGGACACAGGGATTTTCGTCGGGCGAAGCATTCTTGACGTCCGATCACCTTCATGACACGGCGTGCCTCCTGCTCGACGTGCGGATGGCTCGTATGAATGGACTCGAGGTTCAAGGTCAGATCGTCGCGTCCAACTTGCCGATCCCGATCATCTTCATGACGTCCTTTGCAGATGAGGATGTGCGCGCGAAAGCGATGGCAGCCGGTGCCGTCGATTTTTTGTACAAGCCGTTCTCGGAAGAGATACTGCTCAAGGCGATAGACAAAGCGCTCCAGCGATCATGACATCCACAGTGACACGTGACACGTGGGCTGAATTGAGGCCTTGCCTGACCAGGAGGTTTTGCTATGAATAGCGTGAATGGACACAATGCCTCTGTATTTGTCATCGACGATGACGCAACAATCCGAGAAAGTATCAGTAACCTTGCTCGCTCCGCGGGGATAAAAGCCAAGACCTTTTGCTCGGCCCAAGAGTTTCTGGCGAACCGAGATCCACACATTCCCGGCTGCCTCGTGCTCGACGTTCAGCTCCCCGGATTGAGCGGACTCGACCTGCAGGAGGAACTGGCGAAGGTCGATCCTCACATTCCAATTATTTTCATTACCGGCCACGGCGACATTCCGATGACGGTGCGGGCCATGAAAGCCGGGGCGATTGAATTTTTGACGAAACCGTTCCACGACGGAGATCTTCTCAAGGCCATCGAGCAGGGTATGAACCGCACCCGGCAATTCCAGCAACGAGGCGAGAAGCCGGCCAGAGACAGATCGCGTATCGAAGACGAGCACGGCCATCAAATCATGTTCTGCGACATCGCGGGACAGAGCGCCGCGCTTCGTCGGGTCTTGAATGCCGTCGAGACCGTCGCACCAACCGACTGTACAGTCTTGATTCAAGGCGAGAGCGGGACGGGTAAAGAACTGATTGCACGTGCGGTCCATGAATTGAGTGCCCGGCGAGACAAGCCGTTTGTCAAACTCAATTGTGCCGCGATTCCAACCGGGCTCCTCGAAAGCGAGCTGTTCGGACACGAGAAGGGGGCCTTTACGAGCGCCATTGCCTCCAAGGCCGGGCGGTTTGAGTTGGCCGATGGAGGCACCCTGTTCCTCGACGAAATCGGAGACATCCCGCTCGAGCTGCAGCCCAAGTTATTACGGGTGCTCCAGGATCAGGAATTTGAGCGCGTGGGAAGTACGCGAACCCTACGCGTGAACGTGCGGATCGTCGCTGCGACGAATCGATCTCTGCTTCACATGGTCACCGAACGGCAGTTCCGCAGCGATCTGTACTATCGCGTGAATGTGTTTCCGATCACACTACCGGCTCTTCGCGACCGTCGTGAGGATATTCCATTGCTGGTGCATCATTTTGTTCGGAAATGTTCGTCGCGCATGCACAAGCGCATTGAATCTATTCCCCATGAAGCCATGGAGGCTTTGGTGAAGTATGACTGGCCGGGGAATGTGCGCGAACTCGAAAACCTCATCGAGCGAGCCCTCATCCTTTCGCCGGCCGCGGAATTGTGTGTGCCCTTTTCGGAGCTGCGCCAAGCACCGGCGCAAGAACGGGAGACATGCTCTACGCTGAATGTGATGGAACGTGAATGCATCCTTCGCGCGCTCAACGACTCCGGTTGGGTTATCGGAGGGCTCAATGGGGCAGCGGCCAGGCTGGGGCTAAAGCGGACGACCCTGCAATACAAAATTCAGAAGCACGGCATTGTGCGATCCAGTGAGATTCGCGGGTGATGTTCACCGTTTTTCGTTAGACGATTGACCCCTTCCAGAAGTCCCGAGTCTCTGGCACGTGCCGGACTTTGGCACGCTTCCTTCGACACGCCTCTTGAAAGCTTCGGTCTGCCCCGCCGAGTTCTGTCCAGTAGATGTCGCTTCTGCGCAGGGTTAGACACTCCGGGTACAGGGTCGAAGAGAGGGGACCGGTTATTGCGTGACATTCCCGCATGGCGAAGAAACCCACAACGAAAGGAGGTGCACAAATGAAACGAACGCTCATGACATATGGCTTCTCCCTTATCACCGCCACCGTGATCGTCGCTTGTGCCGCGACCCCCACCAGCACGAATAGGGGTGCCGGGAGCGTGAAACTATTATCGGCCCGTGACGCGGCGGAGCAAGCCTTCGTCTATCGTCTGGTTACAGATCGGTCCCCCGCGAGTGCTGTCGTGGACCGGACGGTCACAGGCCAGTGTAAGGGCGGGGAGAGCGGGTACGGGGCCACCGTCGAAGCAGAAACCGGTGTCCTCCTCGTCTGCTGGATGGACGCCAAAGGGACAATTATGGCATGGGGTCACGAATCGTCGCTCTCATCATCGCCAGCATCGAAGACTACAGATGACAGGTCACGCACCATGAAATGTCCTGAATGTACTGATCGGCACCGGTAGGAGGAATATGTTGATCCGGCCGAGCCACGCGCGACGCCTCATCATCGCGGGGGTGGGACTCTTTCTCGTCACGGGGCTGTTCGTGTCGCATCGCTCGGCGGAACCTGCTGCGAACACTTTGTCGCCACCGCCCGCGTACCCTGCTTCCACGAACAGCTGTGACCGGGCTGGAACACCCTATCACCTCACTATTCCGTTCGGCCTCGAGGACGACTTGGCCCAATACCTGCCAGCCGACAATCCCTTGACCGTCGAAAAGGTGGAGCTGGGCAAGCTGCTCTTCTTCGATCCGCGCTTGTCTCGGGACAACACGATGTCCTGCGCCAGTTGTCACAAACCGGAGCTCGCTTGGACCGACGGCACCAAGCTGTCGGTGGGCATCGATAATCAGTTATCGACTCTCAACAGCATGACGCTCGTGAACCGGATCTACGGGCGCGCCGAACTCTGGCACGGGAAATTTCCGACGTTGGAAGCTCAGGCTATCAATCCACTGGTGAAGGCGGTCCGGATGGGCATGCCCTCGACCGATGCCGAGCTGTCCAAGCTCAACGCCATCAAGGGCTACCGGGAGCGGTTTCAGAAGGTCTTCTGCACCGACGCGACCATCGAGGCAGTCGCGAAGTCGCTCGCGGCATTCGAGCGCACCATCCTGTCGGGGAATAGCCCGGCGGATCGGTTCGACTTTGGCGGGGACGAGCAGGCGCTCTCGGAGTCCGCCAAGCGAGGGCTGGCGGTGTTTCAAGGCAAGGGTCGGTGCACGCGGTGCCACTCGGGGTTCAATTTCACCGACGAGCAATTTCACAATCTCGGCATCGACTGGGACAAGGAGCTGGTCAATCTGGGTCGGTACAGCGTCGACCAGGACCCCGACGCTCCGCGAAATTGCCCGTACCGCTCCTTACATGCATGATGGTCGGTTCGCCACCCTGGAGGAGGTCGTGGACTTCTATGATCAAGGAGGCATCAAGAATCCTCATTTGGACAATACGATTGTCCCGCTCGGCCTGACCGCCCAGGAGAGAACGGATCTCGTGGAGTATATGAGGGGCTTAAACGGGGAGGGGTGGCAGATCACGTCACCGACGGAGTTTCTTCACTGATGAGCTCGGGACTCACCAGACACATGGCCCTATCTCGCCTGACTCTCCTGCTCGGGCGACGCTGCAGGTAAGGCCCATGTCCTGTCCGCATTCGATCTGCCTATGGAATTGCCGACGTTCCGGCACGTGCCAGTATTTCGGCAGCAGACCAAGCCGAGCAGCAGATCCCAGACAGCATTTTCAATTACTTGCATGGACTAGTTCGGGCATGTGCCTTGCGAAGTTGAGGAGTAACGGCCGTGGAAACGATCAAGAGCGTGGAACGAAAGGAGAACAACAATGAGCGTACCGGGGAGTCCAGCAGGAGGATTCAAGACCGTGGGTCAGATCGACGGAACAGACCTCTCGTTGTTTCGTGTCGATCAGGATGCGATGACGATCGCCCTCGACTTGCTCTCGGGCCACGCTGCAGGCGGGCCGGTTGTCGACGGGAAAGGGGAGATCGTGGGCTTTATCAGCGAGAGTGATCTGATTGAGGCCGTCCTGGGGGGGCAAAAATTGGAGCAGCTGCATGCCCAAGACATCATGAACAAAAGGCCGGTTATCGTTCACGACTCCACGACGTTGGCGGAAGCCTTCGAGCTCATGAGAAAGAATCACTTTGTGGATCTCCCAGTTGAGCAGAATGGGAAGGTCGCGTATTCGGTGTCTCGGCATGACCTCCTCCGGGCATTGGTTGGTGTCGGCCCGGAGTCATAAGGGCAAGAAATATGATGATGAAGTCATGTGGCGTTCTCGTCGGTACGGCACTCCTCATTCTCACCGCGTGCCAGACCGGTCACCATTCCATGAGAGACGAAAGTTTCAGGACGCTCTGGAGCGCCTACGATCACTGTCACTCCGGCGCCGACCTCGATGCGATGCGAGCAGACGTCAAACGGCTAGAGGAAGGCTCGCTGACTGCTCAGGACAATGGGCTCTCGGTTACACACGACCCAGGGCGACCAGTCCTGCGCCCGATTGAACGTTGGATTGCCTCTCCGATCACCCGTCTCTCGGTCGATCCCAAGGCCATGGCCGCGGCCTGCACGCTCTACACCGGAGAAGCTGCAGCGCGGATCGGCCGGACCGACCTGGCCGCCGAGTTGTTCACCTCCGTAATTGCACACTATCCGCAGCCGATGTATGCCTATTATGTGGATCAGGCGCAACGCTGGCTCGGCCATGTGACGTTCTGGAATTCCGGTCTCACCGGTGTGTCCCATCTCCAGATGGATGGCGTAACCCATGTCGGATCAAGCTCAGCTCAAGCCATCATCCACGCCGTCCCTCCTGGGATGTGACATGAAAGGAGAACAGCCATGGATACTACGAGAGCCACGTCCCCGGCCCGAGTGAACCAAGAGGCGTCGAAGTTGTCAGTCGCGCTGCCCTTTGCCCCGCAGGCCTATGCCTTGATGCGGATCGTGACCGGATTCTTGTTTCTCTGGCACGGTGCCCAAAAACTCCTCAGCGTGCCGATGCCGCGGCCTCCACAGATGCCTTCCTTCATCATCGCGATCGCGGGGCCGATTGAGTTGATCGGCGGCGCGCTCGTGATGATCGGGTTGTTTGCCGGCCCGGCGGCGTTTCTCTCGAGCGGCCTCATGGCGTTTGCCTATTGGATGGTTCACGGCACCAAAGCGATGCTGCCCATACAGAACATGGGGGAGCTGGCCGCCCTGTTTTGCTTTGTGTTCTTGTATATCTCGACTCAAGGCTCGGGCATCTGGAGCGTGGACGCGGCTCGCAGACAGGGGTCGTGATGTCGAGGGAGTGGACGCGAAGGACGATGATACTCAGTTCGATCGGGCTGATCGGGTCGACGATGGCCCGCTCCGTGTTTGCCAGCCAAGGAGGCCAACCCGGCACACACGACAGGATCGCAAGAGAGGGATCCCAAGGGTTCTCAGCCGAAACCAAATTGGCGGGACCAAGGGGTCAAGATCATTCCCGGCTCGCAGCTTGATCTCAATACGCCGCAAACGCCCGGCTTGACGAGAGCGGCGGCGGTTACCCATGCTCGGACCGGATCGACCAAACTCTGGGCTGGCACGGCCGCGATCCATGCCGATGCCAAAACGGGCGCCCATCACCATGGAGAATTGGAGAACGTCCTCTATGTGGTTAGCGGCCGAGGGCGCATCCGATGGGGTGAACGCCTCGAGTTTGTCGCCGAGGCAGGGCCTGGCGATTTCATCTACATTCCCCCGTTCGTTCCCCACCAAGAGATCAATGCGAGCAAGACCGACGCCCTCAGTGTGGTGGTGGTCCGCAGCGGGCAAGAGCCGATCGTCATGAATCTGGACCTCGAGCCGGCCGAGCCGCCGGAAGCGGTCTATTGGGTGGACCCCACTCACCCGCATCCGTGAATCGACACGCAGTGTCCAGCTTGTTGACCGCTTTCGCGCTGGGCTCGTTGAACCTAACACCGTTTGGCGCCGGATATTCGGCACGTGCCCAAGGGCCGGCAGCGTTTCAGCCAGTTCTCTTGCCTGCGCCGGATGAACATTTCCATCTGCGCGTAGCTTCAGTGCGGGGTTAGGACACTCTCCGCACGATCTCAGAGGCTGGACGGTTTATTGCTAAGGTATCGAGCAGGAGAAACGACGTCCGGAGCTCCATCCGACGGCCCGTTCAATGGCACTGATGCGGAGAGGGTTCATCGCATTCTTGGTGTGGCGGGCGCGGGCGAGAGAAAAAAACTTCGAAGCCGGCGATGCCATGACAAGTTGGATGGGAACCGGAGAGGTGCAAGACCTCGGGCGTCGTCCGTGGAGCGATTCATGCTGGCAAGCTCGAATGCCCCTTCCGAGTGGACTCTGACACCAACGCGTTGAACGCAGTCGGACGAAAATTCGACCCTGACCCCATGCGAGATTCTTGCCTGAGTAAGAGCAGTCTCGGAGAAAAAGGTGTTCGAGCATGACAATCGCAACGGATGTTCCTTCCCCCTGCTCGCTTGACGCTCGCCTCTCAAGCGATGGAGCCGTTCTCACAATCTCGATCTGGGGGCGTTTGGATACATACACCACCGGGAGATTGTGTCGAGAAGCGCTGGAGAAGCTCCTGCAATCAAAACCGACTCACCTCGTGATCGACGCTTCAGGGATTGTGTACTGTGACGGGGCGGGGATCGCGTTTCTCCTCAGCCTTCAGCAACGCCTGACGAGTACCGGAGGTGACGTGACGATTCGCGGACTCCATGAAGAGTTCCGCCGCCTCCTCGAGGTCTATGGATCGGTGTCAATAGAGCCGGCCGCAGGGCGTCACCGTGAGTCGTTCTCATTGATAGAACGCATTGGGCAAGCCACACTCGGGACCTGGCAAGAGCTCCGGATGCTCGTGGCATTTGTGGGAGAACTCGCGGTGACCTTCCTGCATGCTGCGCGTCATCCGCGTGTCATCCGGTGGCGAGATGCCTGGGTGACGGCCGAACGGGCCGGCATCGACGCGCTTCCGATCACGGCTCTGCTCGGGTTTCTCCTCGGCCTCATCTTGGCATTTCAGTCCGCGATTCCGATGAGCCGGTTTGGTGCGGAGATCTTCATCGCGAACGTCGTCGGCGTCTCCATGCTGCGGGAAATGGGTCCTCTGATGACCGCCATTGTCCTGGCCGGCCGGTCTGGCTCGGCATTTGCCGCCGAACTCGGCACGATGAAGGTCAGGGAAGAAATCGACGCGTTGACGACGATGGGCCTCGACCCAGTCCGCTTCCTCGTCCTCCCACGCCTCCTGGCGGTCGTGACGATGGCCCCGTTCCTGGCCGTCTTTGCGAACCTGTTCGGGTTAATGGGAGGAGCGTTGGCCATGCGGTCCCTCGGTTTTCCGCTGGTGACCTTTGTAAACCAGGTTCTGACGGCGGTGAAGGTCGGCGACCTCGTGGGCGGGCTGTGCAAAACGTTCGTCTACGGTATCGTCGTGGCCGGGATTGGCTGCCTGCGTGGCCTTCAGACAGGAAGCGACGGGAGTGCGGTCGGTCAGTCGACCACGAGCGCGATGGTGAGCGGGATCGTGTTAATCGGGATCGTCGAGGCGATCTTTTCGATCGTGTTCTATGCCCTTGGGCTGTAAGGCCGATGGCGCCCGAACGGACCAGAGATCAAATCATCATCGACGTGCAGCACGTCACGGCCGGTTACGACAGTGTCGCGGTCATCGAGGACATTTCGTTCGAGATCTATCGCGGAGAAGTCTTCGGCATTCTTGGCGGGTCGGGCAGCGGGAAGAGCACCTTGCTGAAGCATATGATCGGCCTCTACCAACCGGTGACGGGGCGCATTCTGATCCATGGCGAGGACATCGTCACCGCGGAGGGAGAGGAACGGACGAAGATTCTCAGAGGCATCGGCGTGATGTATCAAATGGGAGCACTGTTCGGCTCCATGACCCTCCTCGAGAACGTCCGCCTGCCTCTGGAGGAGTACACGGACTTGCCCCCAGATGCCATGAATCTCATTGCCCGGATGAAGCTGAAGTTGGTGGGACTCGAGCCCTTCGTGGACCTGATGCCCGCCGAACTCAGCGGCGGGATGCAAAAGCGGGCCGCCATTGCGCGCGCCATGGCGCTGGACCCCCAGATTCTGTTCCTCGATGAACCATCCGCCGGGCTCGATCCTATTACCTCGGCCGAGCTGGACAAATTGATTCTTAGCCTGGCGGCGAACCTGAGGGTCACGTTTGTGGTCGTCACGCACGAGCTGCCCAGTATCTATACCATTGTCGATCGCGTGATCATGTTGGACGAGCGGGTCAAAAAGATCGTGGCGACGGGACGGCCCCAAGAGCTACGGGATCGTTCCACCAACCCATGGGTGCGACAATTCTTCCATCGCGACGTCGCCATGGCAAGCGGGGGATGAGATGAGCGTCAAGGCGAATTATTTCAAGATAGGGGTGTTTACGGTCTCCGCGGTGGCACTCGTCATCGTGGCGCTCGTCGTGCTGAACGCCGGCCGCTGGTTGAAGAGAAATGTGCACTGGGAAACCTATTTTGATGAATCCGTCCAGGGACTGGCCGTGGGGGCACCGATCAAGTACCGGGGGGTGCAAGTCGGATCGGTCGAACACATCGATTTTGTCGGCAATGAATATGGCTTGGAGCTCAGCCAAGAGGACCTAGTGCGCTATGGACGATACGTCCTTGTCACGGGTTCTGCCACGCATACCGACCCCCATCTGACTGAGAGCGAGAAGCAAGCGGCGCGCGCTGGCAACATCATCGCCGGTCTCCGGGTTCGACTGGCCTCGCAAGGCGTGACAGGTGTGGTGTACCTGGAACTGGATTATCTCGATCCAAAGGAATATCCGGTGATGGAAGTGCCATGGAATCCTGAGCGTGAGTATATCCCCTCCGCCCCGAGCACGATCACCGTCTTGGGCTCCGCGCTCCACAACATCGCCCGAGACCTGGAAAAGGCGGACATTCACACCATCACCCGCGATCTGGATACCCTAGTGCTCGAGGTGACCAAGGCCGTTCAGGGCGTTGACCTCCGGCATCTGAGTGATCAGATAGGGCAGACGCTGGCCGAATTCCAAACGACGGCGCAACAGACTCGGCGTCTCGTGGACAGCCGCGAATT
>Ga0126370_10000291_pt1 | contig 19678 bp, 11 predicted proteins | sample PanSoiMetaPlot_3_FD_92586 | JGI IMG/M metagenome (GOLD analysis project Ga0126370, IMG submission 92586) | Tropical forest soil microbial communities from Panama - MetaG Plot_3 | ecosystem: Environmental > Terrestrial > Soil > Tropical forest > Bulk soil | place: Panama | collected 2016-02-17 | reverse complement strand
TGCCGTGCGAGTGCTATTGGCCGCTATTGCCGTGTTGCTTCTTGCCCAGCCGGCCGAACGGAAGCACGGAAATCCGCTCGATCACCTGCCTCCCAACTTCGAAATCCTTACGCATTTTGGCGAGCGAGCCGACATCTCCCCCGATGATCTCCGCGTGGCATTCATGGCCAAAAGCTTCGGCGACGCCATGGTAATCGATCTAAAGACCCGCGAGATCCGCTGCCTGACCTGTAACGTGCCCGCTGCCGCATTCTTGCGCGTGATGCATCTCCTGACCGGCGATTACATCCTGATCGGCCCCGAACATTTCGAGAACATCCACGTCAGCCGCGCGCGCGACAACGAGTTGTGGTTTCTCGGGCAGGAGCGTGGGTCGCGACTGGTCAGACTTGGTCAAAAGATGAACGAAGGAGCCGCCGTCTCGAAAAAGTCTCTTAAGATCTCTTACTCGGAAACCGCCGAGCAAAATCCCGAGTTACCACGCGAATCTTCGCGCCTGCTAGTCGCGGAGGTCGATCGATCCCATGGAGCGGCCAAGTTAATCGATAAGAAGGTCGTGTATGAAAGCAAAGACAGTAGCTGCACCATCGAAGCGCAGGATTTCTACGATAACGATAACAAAATGACGTTTACCTGTTACCAGCCGCATGGTCAGGCCTCGGTCATGGGCATCGATTTGCGCACGGGCGAAGTGACGAATTTCTCGCAGGCGCCCGGTTCGTACAATGAGGTCGAAGGCATCTTTCCGGATGGATTGTACGCTGCCGTCGAAGCGGATCGCCAATGTGAACAACTTGGTGGCGCTCGCGGCGCCGGCAATATCGATATCTGGAAACTGAAACTTGACGGAACCGGAAAGGAATTCGCGCGTCTTACCTACTTCAACGACTACGAAGGCGGAAAAGCCTCCAATCCGGTCATCTCGCGCGACGGCCGCTTCATGGCCTTCCAGGCCGCCAGAACCGACGACCCGGCGGGTGTCGGTTATGGAATCTTGCTTCTTCACTTCAAGCCCTAGGCGGCATCCAGCCTTCTGGACTTCCATTCCGCCGAGCCGGCCAGGAACCTGCCTTGCGCAGCGATTCCACAGACTCTCGCTCCCGAACGCAATTTCGCGTTAGCCTCTATATCCGCGAGGAGAAGCATATGGCTCAAGTTCCTGTCTTTCCTTCTGCGGAGTTTCGCCGAGCGCTGCTTGAAAGCTATGCGGTCAGCGAACGGATGAACCAGATTATTTTGAGCCATCTTGACGGCAAAGCCTGGCGAGCCAAGCCGCCAGGCCGCAACGCCCGCCCTATTGTCGCGATCTTCACCCATGTGCATAACATACGGCGCAAATGGCTCAGGCTTTCCGCCCCACACATCAAGCTGCCAGCCGAACTCGATCGTACGAGCTGTACGCAAAAACAGGCGAGCGCGGCGCTGGCGGAAAGTGCAAAGCGATGCGTCGAAATGATCGACGAATTGCTAGATGGTGCAGCGGGAGGGGTGAAACGCTTCCTTCGCGACGGCTGGGCCAGGCCGTGGTCCGCGGGCGCCGCGATGTTTACCTACATGATTGTGCATGAAGCTCACCATCGCGGTCAGGTGTGCATGCTGGCGCATCAGCTGGGATTTCCCTTGCCGCAAAAGGCCGCTTATGGAATGTGGGGTTGGGAAAAACTCTCAAGGGAGTGCGGATTCGCCGGCCCGCGCTAAATCAGATCTGCAATTTTTTGATGAGCTTAAGGTCGGCGATGAATTTTTGTTCTTCGCTGTGTCGAGTTTCCTCATCCGGCGCGCGCAGAATGGATGAAGGATGCACGGTAGCCATCACATACGGAGCGAGCGCCGACGGGATGAATTCGCCTCGCCGGGCGGTGACGCGAAATGTATTTCCGAGCAACGCTTGAGCTGCCGTCGCGCCCAGGCATACAACGACAGCCGGCGCAATCGAAGCGATTTCTGCATCGAGCCAGGGACGACAAGCCGCAATTTCGCTGGCCCTCGGCTTCTTATGGATACGGCGCTTGCCGCGCGGCTCCCATTTGAAATGTTTCACGACGTTCGTGACGTAGACCTTGGCGCGGTCGATTCCGGCTGCGGCTAACGAAGCATCGAGCAGCCGTCCGGCCGGGCCGACAAAAGGCTTGCCGCTCAGGTCTTCGTCGTTGCCTGGCTGTTCGCCGACCAGCATGATACGCGCTTTGGGACTGCCCGTGCCGAAGACGGTCTGCGTGGCGTTTTTCCAAAGCGGACAGTTGCGGCAGCTTTTGGCTTCACGAGCCAGTTCTTCTGTGGACTTGGCGAAAAGATCTGCTTGTTGCGTGGCGGATTTTGAGGAGGTGAGCTTCGAGCGCGGCGCCATAACGTCCCCATGAGAACTAGCATGGATGGGAGGCAGACCCCATACGGCGTTTGCCGGATGCGCAGGGGGCGGTGGCGGAGCCCGCCGGAACTTTGACAAAGGCGCTGAAATTTCGTATAAAACCCTTAGGCGAAGAAAAAGCGAAATACCCTGCTCCCCTCTACCTCGCCTCAGGATGTGTTTTCTTGCCTTGGTCGGCTTCCTCTTTGCGCCTTCACGTCGAATCGGCGTTGGCCGGGCGTGTCGCTTCTCCTTTCCGGCTCAGGGAAGCTGCCGTGTCCGCCGTTGTGCCGACGGGGCTTGGCGCGCTCGATGAGCTGACCGGCGGACTGCCCCGCGGCTGTTTGACGGAAATTTACGGGCCGCCCTGTTGCGGAAGAAGTTCCATTCTGCAATCGGCTTTGGCGTCGCGCACAAAAGCGGCGGAAGCTTGCGCCCTGGTGGACGCCCAAGACTCTTTTGATCCCATCGGCGCCAGAAACTCAGGCGTGGAGCTGTCGCGGCTGCTTTGGGTGCGCTGCCAGGGGATTGATCCGGCGTTGCGCAGCCTGGATTTGCTGCTGCACGGCGGAGGATTTGGATTTGTCGCGCTCGACCTGGGGGACATTCCCGTGCGGCTCGTGCGCCAGGTACAACTGAATGTATGGTTCCGCATGCGGCGTGCGGTGGAAGACACATCCACGGTATTTGTTGTTGTGACCCAGGAAAGCAATGCCAAATCGTGCGCTTCGCTGGCGCTGCGCGTGGAAAGAGAAGCAACCAAATGGTCTTTGCCCATACAAAAAAACGGCAAAAAGGCGGCCCACACGCCGGGCTGTTTGCTGGATGGCAGCACGAATTCGGCGGAAATGGTCCGCACTTTTTTACGGCACAAGAAACCGCTTTTTATTGATCGGCCGAAGATCACTGGGGCCGCGAGCACGGCCCATTTTCAATTGAGTTCCTATAAGTCCGCGAAAGAAGAAAAATTGCCAGAGACGGAATTTTTTCCGGCAGCCGAAGCCATGAGCGAATGGAGATAAGCCTGTCCATGGCGTTCTGTGCCATTTTCGTTCCCGATTTTCGTTTGCAGGCGGTCATTCGATCCGAGCCGGCGCTGCGCAACCTGCCGCTGGCCTTGCTGGACGGTCCGCAACCGACTTTTCGCGTGATGGCCGTTAGCCCAGCTGCGCAACGCCTGGGTGTAGCTTTTGGCCTGACCAAAGCGGCCGCCACGGAATTTAAGGGAGTCCAGATTCGGTTGCGCAGCCGCGAACAAGAAGCGGCCGCACACGCCGCACTGGCGGATGCTGCCTGGTCCATTTCCCCTCGCGTGGAAAAAACCGCGATCGATCTGGTGACGATGGAAGTCACGGGACTCGAAACATTATTTGGCTCCTATGAAGAAATTGGTTCGCAACTGCAATCGCGTTGTTGGGAAGTGGGGCTGCAAGTTCATGCGGCTTTTTCGGAAAATATCGAAACGGCGCGCATTTTAGCCAGCGCCCATGCTGGCCCAACGGTCGTTCCCGTGGGCCAGGAAGCTCGATTTCTGAAACCGCTGTCCGTGGATTTGCTGGGGCCCAGCGAAGAGCACGCCGAAGTGCTTCGCAGTTGGGGTATTGCGAATTGCGGCGCGCTCGCGGCTTTGCCGGTGCTTTCTCTCTCTGAGTGCATGGGGCAGGAAGGCGTTCGTCTGCATGCGATCGCCAGCGGAAAAGGGCATCGCGCTCTCATCCCTGCGGAACCCGAGCACGTATTTGAAGAATTGTTGGAACTGGACGAAGCGGTAGAAGAACTGGAACCACTTTCCTTTTTGCTGGGCAGGCTGCTCGACCAGCTCTGTGCCCGTGTCGCAGCACGAGCTCTTTCGGTCCGTACCATCTTTCTGAAATTTGAGCTGCAACCCGCTTTTGAAGAAGCGTTCGACACAGCAAAGGAAACCGTACGAAGCAAGCGGCACGCCGGAACGTTTCCGTGTTCGCTCTCGTTGCCGCGGCCGACGCAGGACGCCAAGCTGCTGCTGAAACTCCTCCGCTTGCGTTTGCAGGATAAGCCGCCCAACGCTCCGATACAGAAAATCCGGATGCGAGCCGTCTCGGATCGGCCGCGGCCGGTGCAAGGCGGGCTGTTTCTTCCTGCGACGCCCGATCCCGACAAGCTGGAACTCACGCTCGCCCGCATCGCAAGCGTGGTGGGCGAAAACAACGCGGGTTCGGCGGAAGTCCTGGACTTGCATCGCCCGGACGCTTTTCGTATGCGGAAATTTAGCGCGGGCACGGCGGATTCGCGAAAGCCGTCAACTGCGATGGGCGAAAAGCTTCAGCCGGAATCTCCGCAAACCAGATCGGGTTTCCGATATTTCCGCCCGCCTCTGCCCGCTTATGTCGCCCTCGAAGAAGGCCGGCCGGTAAGGGTCAGTTGCCGGGGAAACACCGGAAAAGTCGTTCATGCTTCCGGGCCATGGCGCTTATCGGGAGATTGGTGGGAGGAAAACACCTGGCAGGAAGATGCCTGGGAAGTCGAGCTCAGCTTCGTTCAGGAAAGTGCCTGTGCTTCCGGCGTTTATTGCATTGTTTTCGATGCGCTGCAAAAAAAGTGGTTTTTGCGCGGGAGCTTCGACTGATGTACGTCGAACTCCACGCACGATCGGCCTTCAGTTTCCTTGAAGGAGCGTCCACGCCCGAACAGTTAGCCAGCGCCTGTCTGGCGCTCGGCATGCCCTCGATGGCGCTGATGGATCGCGACGGAATGTACGGCTCGCCGCGCTTTCATCTGGCGATGACAAAGCTTGGGCTGACGGCGCATATCGGAGCTGAAATCACTTGCCGCGGCCGCGGCCGGCTGGTCCTGCTAGTCGGCTCCGCGGAAGGCTATAAGAATCTTTGCCGGCTGCTGACGCGGATGAAATTGCGCGCCGAAAAAGGCCAAGGCGCGATCGATCTCGAAGAAGCCAGGGAGTTCAGCGCGGGCTTGATCTGTCTGACCGGCGGCCAGGAGGGGTTGCTGGCGCATGCCCTGCAAAGTGGCGGCCAAAGAGCGGCTTTCGCAGTGGTCCAACAGCTTTCGTCAATTTTTGGCGGTGAAAATCTTTATCTCGAGCTGCAGCGCCATTTCTATCGCGAAGAGGAACGCCAGAATCAGTCGGCAGCGGAAATCGCACGTACTCTGCATCTTCCGCTGCTCGCGACCAATGGCGTCTGCCACGCCTCGCCGGAAGATCGCGAAATTCTCGATGCGTTTGCCTGTCTGCGGCATCACCGCGTTCTGGCCAATGCCGGCAAACTGCTCGCTTCCAACTCAGAGCGTTTTCTCAAATCGCCGGAACAAATGGCAGCCCTATTTGCCGACTTGCCTGAAGCCATCTCTAATTCCGCGGAACTCGCCTCGCGTTTGCAGTACACCATGCGCGACTTGGGCTACCAGTTTCCGATTTATCCGACGCCAAACGGCGAATCACAAATGGAGTTTTTGCGGGCACGCACCCGGGACGGCGCTTTACATCGCTATGGTTCGAACAATGAAAAAGCGCAGCAGCAAATCCAGAAAGAACTCGCTCTTATAGAAAAGCTCGATCTCGCCGGCTATTTCCTCATTGTTTGGGACATTATCCGTTTCTGCCGCGAAAAAAACATCTTGGTGCAGGGACGAGGCAGCGCCGCGAATAGCGCCGTCTGCTATGCGCTGGGAATCACCGCGGTCGATGCAGTGGGCATGAACCTGCTCTTCGAGCGCTTCCTTTCCGAAGAGCGCGGCGAATGGCCGGACATCGACCTCGACCTGCCCAGCGGCGACCAGCGCGAGCGCGCCATCCAGTATGTTTACGAGCATTACGGGAAATTGGGCGCAGCCATGTGCGCCAATGTCATCACTTATCGCGGCAAATCGGCCGCCCGGGAAATCGGCAAAGTGCTTTCTTTCGATCCGGAAACCCTCGACAAACTTTCCAGCCTGGTCAGCGCCTGGGAATATACCGATTCCAAGGACACGCTTGCGCGGCAATTCAAAGACGCCGGACTCGACCTGACGCAGCATCGCATCCTGAAATTCTTCGAGCTTTGCCAGAAAGTACAGGACCTGCCGCGCCACCTGGGGCAGCACTCGGGCGGAATGGTGGTTTGCCAGGGCCAACTCGACTCGGTGGTTCCACTCGAACCGGCCACCATGCCGGGGCGCGTCGTCGTCCAGTGGGACAAAGAAGATTGCGCGGACATGGGCATTGTCAAAATCGATTTGCTCGGCCTCGGCATGATGGCTGTTTTGGAAGACACCATTCGGCTCATTCGCGATCACCAGCGCGAAGAAATTGACCTGAGCCGCATACCCCCGAACGACAACGCCGTATATGCGGCGCTGCAGACGGCGGACACGATCGGGCTGTTTCAGGTGGAAAGCCGCGCGCAGATGTCCTGCCTGCCGCGCCTCAAGCCAAAGGAGTTTTATGACATCGTGGTACAAGTCGCCATCATTCGACCCGGCCCCATTGTCGGCAAGATGGTTCACCCTTACTTGAACCGTCGTTTGGGACGCGAACCGGTCGAAACTCTTCATCCATCGTTGCAATCGACTCTTGAACGCACTCTGGGCGTGCCACTTTTCCAGGAGCAGCTTCTGCGCATGGCGATGATCGCTGCCGGTTTCACCGGTGGCGAAGCGGAAGAGCTGCGCCGCGCACTGGGCTTCAAGCGCTCGGAAGCGCGCATGAAAGAAGTCGAGGTCAAGCTGCGCCGCGGGATGACGGCAAAAGGCATTTTCGGCGAAACGCAGGATAAAATCGTTCTTTCCATCACTTCGTTCGCTTTATACGGTTTTCCGGAATCGCACGCGGCCAGCTTCGCGCTTATCGCCTATGCCAGCGCGTTTTTGAAGTGCCACTATCTGGCCGCATTCACCGCCGCCATGCTGAACAACCAGCCGATGGGTTTTTATCGTCCGGCCACCTTGATCAAAGACGCTCAACGTCACGGACTGAAGTTCAAGCCCATCGATGTCACCAGATCACAATGGGAATGCACGCTCGAAGAGCACGCCGGTGAACTGCGAGTGCGCATCGGCTTGCGTTACGTCAAAGGTTTGCGCAAAGAGACCGCGCTGCAGATCGTTGGGCGACGCGAGAAGCATCCTTTTATTTCAATCGACGACGTCAAGCAGCGCATCCCGCAAATGCAGATCAACGAGCTGCGCGTCCTGGCCTCGATTGGCGCTTTCAATTTTATTTCTGGCCAATCCACCGCCCACCGCCGCGATGCCCTCTGGCAGGTGGAGCGCGCCAACCGCCGCCCGGGACCGCTCATGGAATCGCTCATCAAATCCCCGACCCAGCCGGAGTCATCGGAGGCCGGACCACACGCCTCGCCTTTAAACGCCATGACGCCCAAGGAGCGTATCTTCGCGGATTTCCGCGGCACAGGCCTGACCGTAGGCCCGCACCCGCTCGCTCAGCATCGCGCTGAGCTAACCGCACTGCGCATGACGCCCGCCGGCGCCCTGAAACACCTTCCCGATGGCAAGCCGGTAAAAGTGGTGGGAGCTGTGATTGTTCGCCAACGTCCCGGCACGGCCAAGGGCTTCGTTTTTCTCAGCCTTGAAGATGAAACCGGCGTAGCCAACATCATCATCACGCCGCAGCTTTTCGAACGCGATCATACCGTCGTCGTTCATCACGCGTTTCTGCAAATCACGGGCGTGGTACAGAATCAAGACGGGGTGATTTCCGTAAAAGCGCAGCACATCGAGCCGTTTGAACCGGCCACCGCCGAAGTCCCTTCTCACGATTTTCACTGAACCTCAGCCGGAGAGCCCCGCACCGGCACCAGCAAAACCAGCATCCCGGCCGCCCCCATGCACGTCAGCAACACCATCAGGCCCGGCGCAAACGATCCGGTCTGCGACCGCAGATAGCCCATGGCATACGGCCCCAAAAATCCGCCGAGATTGCCAAGCGCGTTGATCAGGCCCATGGCCGCCGCCGCCGCCGATTCCGTCAAAAATTCCGTAGGCAGCGGCCAAAAACCGGGGAGGAAAGCCGTGCTGCACGCTCCGACCACGACCATCAAAGCGAACGCCAGCATGAGATTTCCGCTCAAAAGAACAGCCCCACCGAGGCAGGCAGCTCCCAAAAACAGAGGGACCGCCGTATGCCAGCGCCGCTCCCGGGTTCGGTCGGAATGCCATCCGTTGAACAGCATCGCCGCCGCGCCCGCAGCGTAAGGAAGCGCCGCCAGCAACGTCACCGTAAGATTGGAAAATCCGGTGGTTCGTTGCAAAATCGTCGGAAACCACACCGCAAATCCGTAAATGCCGGTGACCGACAGAAAGTAGATCAGCGTCAGAAGGATCACCCGCGGCATCCGCAAAGCCTCGAGGATCGAAACCTCCGCCCCCCGGAGCTTCGCCTCTTTTTCGCGCCTGAGCTGCTCCGTGATCCACCGACGCTCTTCCGCTCGAAGCCACTTGGCCTCGTTCGGCCAATCCGGCAGGAAGTAAATGGTCACAAATCCCAAGACCACGGCGGGAAGCCCTTCCAGCACGAACAGCCATCGCCATCCCGGCCAGCCGCCCCACCGCACATTCAGGATGGCCCCGGCCAGCGGCGATCCGAGCACATTGGCCACGGGAATCGCGGCCATAAACAAGGCCGCCGCTTTGGCCCGATCCTCATAGCGAAACCAGTGCGTCAAATAGACCAGCACTCCCGGGAAGAAGCCGGCTTCGGCTGCACCCAGGAGAAACCGCGCCAGGTAGAATTGTCCGGGCGTTCGTACCAGCGCCACCAGCACCGTTACCGCCCCCCAGGAAAGCAAAATGCGCGCTATGACCTTGCGGGCGCTCCAGCGCTCGACCAGCAGCGCTCCGGGAATTTCAAACAGCACGTAGCCGACAAAGAAAATTCCGGCGCCCAGACCGAACACCCGATCGCTGAAGTTCAAGTCCCGCGTCATTTCCAGAGCCGCGAAGCTCACGTTAACGCGGTCGAGGAAGGCTACTATGTACAGCAGGAACAAAAAAGGTAGCAGTCTCGCCGCGATTTTCTCGACCGTGGCTCGCGCTGCGATGGTTGGCATCGGAGGAGTTCTATCACATCCTTCGCCCGCGGAAAAATCAGACTCGCGCCGGTCGCGGCGCAATTTCCTGTTCTTGAGAAAATTGGTTACCCTGCATGAGTGATGAGATCGCTGTTTGAGCCGGAGCCGATTCCGGACTCTGCACCATTCAACCTCAATCCCGCCCAAAAGCGGGCGGTAGAGCACGGCGAGGGGCCGCTGCTGGTGATCGCCGGCGCCGGTACCGGCAAGACCCGCGTCATCACCGAGCGGATCCGCAGCCTGTTCGAGCGCGACGATTCGTTAAACGGCGAAAACGTCCTGGCCCTCACCTACACCATCAAAGCCGCCGGCGAAATGCTGCGCCGCGTCAGGAAAGCCTGCGGGGAACGCGCCCGCGGCATCACTATCAATACCTTCCACGGATTTTGCGAAGCGATTTTGCAGGAAGCCGCCCCGCAGCGGAAACCGATCGCGCCCGTGGACCACTGGATCCTGCTGCGCCGCAACATGCGCCGCCTGCAGCTGGAAAAGTACCGCCGCTTGGCCGATCCGGGACAATTTCTAAATGATTTCATCCAGTTTTTCTCGCGCTGCCAGGATGAACTCGTCTCCGCTGGGGAATTTGAGAGCTATGCCGGCGCTCTGCTGAATAAGCTCGAAGCGGAGCGTCCGCAAGTCGACGAGGAAACCTACCGCGAGCGGCTCGAAGAGGTGCAGAAACAGCAGGAGATCGCACGGGCATATCGGGCCAGCGAACAGCTGCTCTGCGAAAAAAAAGTCGTGGCTCTCAACGGACTGATCGTCGAGACCGTGAAACTGCTGGAGGGCGATCGGGCGCTCGGCGAACGCCTGCAGCGACGCTTCCGGCACATCCTGGTCGACGAATTTCAGGATACCAATATCGCGCAGCTGCGGCTGCTGGAGCTGCTGACGGCCTGGCCGCGCAACATCGTGGCGGTAGGCGACAATGACCAGGCGATCTACCGCTTCCGCGGAGCGTCGTTCGGCAGCTTCAAACTGTTTTTGCAGCGGTTTGCGGGTTGGACGGAAGGCCAGGATTCGACAAAGTTCCGCGTGCTGTTGCAGGAAAACTACCGTTCCACCCCGAATATCTTGCGTGTGGCTACGCAAGTGATCGCGCAAAACGAGACCAGTGCGGATTTTCCCAACAAAGTGCTGGAGCCGAGCAGGCCCGAAGGGGAACGAGTGCGCATAGCAGAACTGGCGAGCGCCGAGGAAGAGGCCCTGTGGGTAGCCGCTCAGATCGAGCGCGCGCACAAAGCCGGCAAGCGCTGGGCGGACTTTGCGGTACTGTACCGGCAACACGCGCACCGCGATTTGCTGGTTCCTGAACTGGCCCGGCGCAGGATCCCTTTTGTCATCAGCAGGCTCTCGATTCTCGATCATCCGCTGGTAAAAGACACCCTGGCCTACCTGCGGCTGATTGCACGCCCCTATGACGACGTTTCCTGCGCGCGGGTTTTGGCCGCGCCCGCTTGGGGGCTCGAGCCCGTCGATCTGGTTCGCCTGGCCGGACGTGCGCGAAAGCTCGGCAAGCGCACCGCGATCTACGATGTCCTGCAGCTTCCGCAAGGCCGCCTGCCCTTCGACGCCAAGCCAGGGGCGCCCGGCGATCTGCTGGAATTCCTGAACGCACAGCGCAAGGTCATGAGCCGAACGACGGCCAGGGAAATTCTCGGCCGTCTGATCGAGTGGCTCGAGATCCCGGCGCGGGCCGGCGCTCAGGACCAGAAGTACGTAAAGCGGCTGACGGAATTCGCCAAAGAGTGGGAAGGCAAAAGCGAAACCCGCAAGCTACCCGAATTTCTGGAGTACCTGGATTATTTTCAGCAGGCCAACGAAACCATCGCTCTCGAGGATGATGCGCCCGGCGACGCCGTGCAGTTGATGACGGTTCACGGTGCAAAAGGCCTGGAGTTCCGGCAGGTATTCGTGCTTCGCGTGAACAACCGCGCATTTCCGGCGGGCGAGCGATCGCCGCTATTCACCTTTCCCGTCGAACTCATGAAAGAAGACCTTCCGCAAGGCGACTTCCACACCCAGGAAGAGCGCCGGCTGTTTTACGTCGCGCTGACCCGCGCGGAAGAAAAGCTCACTTTGACCACGCTGACGGAAAAGCGCGGCAAAATACCGACGTTTGTCGAAGACATTCTGATGGAGCCTCGGGTGAAGCGCCGCGACGTCCTGCAGATTGCACCGAAGGTCTTGACGGTAAAGGAACGGCCCGACGACGGCGCCCTCGAGGGACCGCAGCGATTGCTGTTTGCCGCACAAGGTCCGGCGCGGATTTTTTCGCGCATTGCCGATTGGGCCGAAACGTTCCATCCGACGGCCTTGGAGCCGCTTACGCTCAGCCCGTCGAGCGTGACGAACTATCGCGCCTGTCCGCAGCAGTATCTGTTCGAGAAGGTTTGGTCCATCGAGGGCGAGGCCAAGGCCACTTGGACTTTCGGCCGCGTAATCCATCAGACGATCCGCCGAGCCGTCGCGGAATTGAAAAAGGGACACAAGCTGCCTTTTGCCGAGGTACAGCGGATCTACGAAACGGAATGGTCGGCGATCGGCTACGAGGATGACTACCAGGAAGAGGAATACAAGAAAGACGGGTTGGAGCAGCTGAAAACGTTCTACACAACCCTCTCGGAGACGTTGCCCGAGGTGCTCGAGCAGGAGAAGACTTTCGAGCTGGATTTGGAAAACAACGTCATTGTCAAAGGCCGGATCGACCAGATCAATTCCTTGGGCCGCAAAGATGTGGAGGTCGTGGACTACAAGACGGGCAAAGCCAAAAAGGATTCCGAAGCGAACCGGGATCTTCAACTGAGCATTTACGCAATCGCGGCAAAGGAGATTTTGGAACTAAACCCGGTGCGGCTGGTTTTTCACTATCTGCAGGACAACAAGCGGCAGTCGAGTACACGGAGCGCGAAACAACTGGTCGAAGCGCAGAAAATCATTCAGGAGGTCGCTCAGGAGATTCGTGCGGGTGAGTTCCGGGCGAAGCCGGCTTTTCAGTGCCGCAGCTGCGCTTACCGCCCCATTTGCCCGGCACACGAAGAGGCTCTCGCGGAGCGTGGTTAGTCCGGGTGCCGGCCGGCGGCGCCAGAAAAAAAGCGGCGAAGGCCCGAAGCCTACGCCGCGTCGTTTCAAATTCGGTGCTGCTGGTTATTTACCCTTCTTGGGGGCCTTTTTGTCTTCCTTCTTCGCCTTTTTCTTCATCCGGTGGCTCCTTTTGAGACATCAGTTCCCACGCTGGTCGCGTGGTTCTAGTGCGCGGGCTGGCGGCGCCGGCCACGTGCTCTTCCCGACGATATAAGGCGTAGCACGAACCAGAGTCAAGAAAAATCGTGAGTTATGGCAGGCGCAGCGCGGTTTCTAGCGAGGACCGATAGCCGAGTAGTAGCCCTCGCGGGTGCGAACGTCGAGGCCCTCGCGACGGACCCGGACTTCTACCGTGTGGTATTCCTTGGTCCGGTCGTTGCCCCGCGGGTTGTAACCCAGCGTGTATTGGTTGCGGGCCTGTTCGGTTACGCGGGAGTAGAGCTCCTCGAGCCCGTTCCGCTTGATGGCGTAGTAGACGTCGCCGCCGGAGTCGTGCGCGTAGGACTGCAAGCGCGAGAATTTGCGCTCGAAGTAGCCGCTGCCCACGCCGATGCTGTATACCGCGATGTCGTAGCGAAGCAGCTCTTTCACCGTATTGCCGTAGGTGTTGGTGTTGGTTTTGCCATTGTCGCCGTCGGAGATCAGGAAAATGATTTTGCGGCGGTCGCGGCCGCGGTCTTTCAGCAGCTGCGCCGCTTCGTAAACGGCGTCGTCCAAGGCTTTGGTGGTCTTGTCGCCGAGAATTACCGTGCTGCCGGGAGTCGGCGGCGCACCGGTGCTGGCTACCGACTGCCCGTTGATGGTCGGACCGCTCGTAAATACGCCTCCCGCAGCGGGCGGGGGCGCCGAAGTCCGGCTGTCGTCGATGCGCGTGCGGTGTAGCTCGGTGAGCAGCTTGTCCTGGTCGTGCGTGAATCCCTTGCCGGGATGAAAGTTGCTGTCGAAGCGGCAGACGAAAGCTTCATCGCTCGCGCTCAAACCGGCCACGATGGCCGAGAGGCTCGATTCTACCTGCCGGGCATCCTTGGATTTGAGGTCATTATCGAGGAGAATGACGGCCGAGAGCGGAAAGGCCTCGGCGGAAAAGTATTCCAGGCGCTGCTCCACGTTGTCATCGAGAATGCGAAACTCCGTGCGCGTGAGATCCGGCACCAGGCGGCCCGCGCCGTCCTTTACGGTTACCGGCAGAATCACCAAATTCACATTAACGCGCAGTGTCCCCTGGCTGTCGGACGGTGCCGTGGTGCGCGGGGGTGTCCTTTCCGGCGCCTGCGCGGCAGGCGCTTGCGGAGCCGGAGGCGGATTCACCTTCGGAACCGGTGCTGGAGGCGGGTCTTGTGCGAGCAAGCCGGCAACGCCAAAAGCCAGGAGCGCCAAAACCGCCCGGCTCACCCCTGATCCGGAAAACTGCGTTTTTCGTGGACTTTTCATTTTCTCCCAGCCAAACTCTTACTCGTTTTACTTGTCTGGGACGCGTTTTCGCCGGCACGCGGGGTGCGAACGCATCCTTACCCATGTTCCGTCGCATCTTATGTAGTCAGGGGTCTCGGCGCGGCTGCTTTGTTAAGGGTTTGTAAAACAGCCCTGAACCCTGACACCGTATGGATGCAGAAACGACCCAGCCCGGTTGTGAGTCATTTCGGGGACTCTCCTACAGCCTCTGGCCGGCTGGCAGCGATCACAAGGAAAAGTATACATGCCTTCTCTGAGGAATTTGTGGAAGCCGGCGGCGGCGGCTGCGCTCGGCGCGATTCTGGCGTTCCCGGCGGTTCCGCAGGAGGCCGCGCAACCCCAGGCGCAGGGACCGGTCTTGAAACGCACGGTAAACCTGGTCAATTTGTTTGCCACGGTGCGCGATAAGAGCAAGCGAATCGTCGGGGAACTGAAGCAAGAAGACTTCAAGGTTTACGAGGATGGTCAGGAACAAAAGATCGCCTTTTTCTCAAAGGAAGTAACCATGCCCATCACGCTGGGGCTGCTTATCGACACCAGCGGCAGCGAACAAAACCGCCTGGGGGCGGAGCAGGAGGCCGCATCGCGATTCCTCGAACGCGTCATGAGAAAAGGCGACATGGCGATGGTGATCAGCTTCGACCTGGACGTGGACCTGCTGGCGGATTTTACCGACGACCGCAGCCAGCTGGAGCGCGCCATCAATAAAGCGCGCATCAGCGCGGTGAGCGGCGGGGTGGTGACGCCGGGAACGATACCCTCGAACACCGGCGGAACCCATTTCTATGATGCGGTCTATTTGGCGTCCGGCGAAAAATTGGCGACCGAAGCGGGACGCAAGGCGTTAGTGATCATTACCGACGCGGAGGATCAGGGCAGCAGACTCCGCGTGGAAGAGGCGATCGAAGCCGCGCAGCGCACGGACACGGTGATTCATATTCTCTACGTTCATGACTACCATTTCGGCCGGGGGGATATCGCGAGAAAAATGGCGGATGAAACCGGCGGAAGAATGATCGACGTTTCCTCGGAGAAAAAGCTGAACGAGGCGTTCGATCAGATTTCAGAAGAACTGCGCAGCCAGTACACGGTCGGCTACTACCCCGCGAACACGTCGCGAGACGGCCAGTTCCGCAGGATAAAAGTGGAAACTTCCAACAAGGATTACCGCATCCTTACGCGCAAGGGCTACTACGCCCCCAAAAACTGAAATTCATTGCGCACCCTGAAAATCTCCCGATAGAAATTCTTGGCGTATTTTCTTGACGCGCTATAATAAATGCGCGGTCGAATTCCGAAGAAAACCAAAGCCCCAGGCCGGAAAGTGAAGCAGGAGTGTTTTCAGCTTCCCAAGCTAGAACTATAAGAAGAATCGGACTGCTGGTACTGCTGGCCTCGGCACTTGGCGCGAGCGCGTCGCGAACCATGGCCGCCGATGCGGCTCCATTCGACCTGCTCGGCCCCCGCGTGGAGATGAAGGTTTCCCGCAACGGCAAATCGTTGCCCATCGCAGAGGTCGCGAATTTCGAGCCCGGCGACCGCATCTGGATTCATCCCGATTTCCCCGAATCGCAATCGGTGCACTATCTGCTGATCGTCGCATTCTTGCGCGGTTCCACCAATCCGCCTCCGGAAAAATGGCTCACCCAGGCCGAAACGTGGAACAAGAAAGTGAAACAAGAAGGCATCTTGGTCACGGTGCCCGAGGATGCGCAGCAGGTGCTGGTATTTCTGGCGCCGGAAACCGGCGGCGGGTTTGCAACCCTGAGCCGCGCGGTGCGCTCAGTGCCAGGAGTGTTCGTGCGGGCTTCGCAGGACTTGAACCAGGCGGGGCTATATCGTTCGCGGCTGGAAAAGTACATGAGCGTCGTGAAAGAAACCTCGGACAGCGATCCCAAGGAACTGCACGATGTCTCGGTGAAAATGGCCAAAACGCTGGGAATTCGGATCGACCAGGCATGCTTCGACCGGCCGGTGGAGCAGCAAGGAAGTTGCCTGACGCAAAACTCGGACCGCTTGGTGCTCGATGACGGTCACAGCCAGTCGGTCGTGACCGCTCTGACCAACGGTCCGTCGTCGGATCTGATTGGCGCGATCAGCACGACGCCGATGGCGGGCGGAGGGTTTTACAGCGCCTACGTGGGAGCCGTTGTGGATCTGGCGCGGTTGCTCGGAAACATCCACACGGCGGAGTTTCAATACATCCCGGCGCTGGCGCTGCCCAAGGGCGAACAGCTGAACCTGCATCTGAACAATCCGCCTTCGTTCCGGAATCCGAAGTCGGTCATCGTCGTGGGGTTGCCGGCGGTCGAAGCCCCGCAGTTGCCGCCCCTGCGAAATCCCGGCGTAGATCAGGTCTTCTGCTTGCAGAATCCCGCACTGACTCTGCCGGTCGAGGGAGCGCCGCTTGTTTTCTCGACGGACTTGGGACACGACTTCGTATTGAGCGTGCCGACCAAGAAGGGAGCGCCACTGGAACTGCCGGCGAAGCCAGATGCGGCGCAGGGCGGCTTCGTCGTGGATACCAAGAAGCTCGCCGCGGCGGATCTTGATGCGCAATTGGTGGGGACGCTGCGCGGCGGCTGGGGATTTGACAGGTTCGTGGGGCCGACCTTTCACCTGCGCAACGTGCAGCCTAACGGGTGGTCAGTGGTTACAGCCGACCAAGGCGCGCTGATTGTGGGGCGCGAGGACGCCTTGCGCCTGCAGTCGATTTGTGCGGTCTGCGCCGAGCGAATTTCCGTCACCTTACCGGACGGCAGAGAGATCAAGCCGGTATGGAAACTCAGCGGAACGAACGAAGTGAGCGTGAACGTTCCGCTGAAGGAGTCCGGCACCGGGCCGGTGACGGTCCGCATAAAGCAGTTCGGGCAAAGCCAGACCGAGGAGTTGCGGCTGCAGGCGTATTCCGAAGCGGCGAAGCTCGATGAGTTTTCAATCAGCGCGGGCGACAAGCAAGGAGTGCTTGAGGGTACGCGCCTTGACCAGGTGAACGGCTTCGAACTGAACGGAATCCATTTTTCTCCGGCGAAACTGACGCGAGTGGAACGAAAGGACGTTCTGTACCTGGCCGCCCCGGACGCAGGCGCAACCGAAAAGCTCCAGACCAACGAAAATCTGGTGGCCCGCGTAGCGCTAAAAGACGGGCGCGTGCTCGATCTGCAGACGAAAGTGCAGCCGCCGCGTCCGCGCGTCTCGCTCTTGAGCAAGTCCATTCAATCCGGTGGCAGCGCGTCGGGAATCCGGCTGGGCGATCAGGATCTGCTGCCGCAAGACGGGAAGATCACTTTTTTTGTGAAGTCCGAGTTGCCGGAGAAGTTCGCTCGCAATGAAAAGATTGAAGTGGCGAGCGACGACGAATCGTTCCGGGCTACCTTGGGAGTGGCGGAAGGAAATCTCGTGATGCAGGACGCCGCGACAATGATGGCGGTTCTCGAGCCGCTGAAGGCTTTCGGGGCTTCGGCGTTTGGGCCGCTGCGGTTCCGGGCCGTCTCCGAAGAGGATCGGCGCGGCGACTGGATTCCGCTGGCCAAGCTGGTACGGCTGCCGGTGCTCAAGGAAATCCGCTGCCCGGACAGCCCCGACCAGCAGTGCCGTCTGAGCGGCAACGGCCTGTTCCTGGTGGAGTCGGTGGCTTCCGACCAGCAATTCACACGCAATACGCCGGTACCGGCCGGCTTTGCGGACGCCTGGTTGAATGTGCCGAGGCCCAATGGGACGTTGCTTTATTTGAAGCTGCGCGACGATCCGGGCGCCGCGGTCATGGCGGTATTGCCGGTGCTGCCCGACGAGCACTAGAACCGCCTAGATTCCGCCTGCCAGCGGACCGACGGATGCAAAATCCACAATCAGCAGGGTGATGTCGTCGTCCTGGACGGGCGTTGCGGCGTCCCGCGCGGGCCCAGACCAGCGCACGAGGGCATCGAGTAGCGCGTCGGCGAGATGGTCGCCTGAAGCATGCTGTCGGGCTGCGACGAATTGCGCAAGACGAGCTTTACCGAACTCTTCCTCGGCCGCATTCCGGGCTTCGACTACGCCGTCGGTGTAGAGCACGCAGCGGTCGCCAGTGGAGATGGGCCGTTCCGCAGACGTATAAGCCGCTTCGGGAAACAGGCCCAGCATCAGGCCGTTCTGCTCGATTTCCTGAACCTGGCCCCTGGCGGGCGAAGTCAAAAGCAGCGGAGGGTGCCCTGCGGCGGAGTAACGCACAAGGTTCTTTTCCAGGTCCACAAAGAGATAAGCCGCCGTGACAAAGTGTTCCTCAAATTTGCCGCAAAGCGTGGAGTTCAGCCCGGCCAGCAAGCGGGCCGGGTCATGCGCGTGAGCCAGCTGGCCGGCAAAGGCGACCTTGAGCATGGAGGCAATCAGCGCGGCAGGAATGCCGTGTCCGGTGACGTCAGCTACCAGAAAGCCCATGCGCCGCTCATCGACTTCGAGGAAGTCGTAGAAGTCGCCTGCTACAGCAGTCATCGGCGCGTAGCGGGCGGCAATTTCGAGGCCTCTCCGTTTGGGCACGCTTTGTGGAAGGATGGACGACTGAATCCGGCGGGCGATTTCCAGCTCTTTGTGGATGGAAAGCAGCCGCTCCTCGTTGGCAAAGACGCGGTAGGCTGCGATATAGGCCAGGGCGGCGACAAAGGCGAGAAATCCGATGAACTCGACGCTAGGTCCCGGAACCACTCCGAGACCCACAAGATTTGCGTGGACGATGAAGACCAGCCAAACCACAAAACCGGCAATAAAGACGCGCACCTCGCGGGGGGCACCTGAACCGCGACCGGACGACCGGCCGAGTACCAGCAAGAACAGGGCAGCGACCACGACCGTAGCCAAAATTACGACGCTGTTTGCGAAGTAAAGTTTGGGTAGGGCGGCACCGAGGGCCAGGGCGAAAAGCCCGAAAATCGCAAACGCCGCTTGCGCCGCGATCATCCAGCGGAAAAACAACCGGAAGCGCTTCCCCGCGACCTGCAGGAGGAAAAGGCTCAAGGGCAGCGTGATGCAGCAGGTGATGCCCCAGTCAAGGCGAATCCAAAAGACGCGCGGCTCGTCGAAAAGCGAGCGGATGGATTCGCGAAGGGCCAAAAGGCGGACCGCGTACAGAATCAGCAGAAGGCCGAAGTAGATCAGGGTCAGATCGCGCGCGCCGCGGCGGAAGAAGAAAAGAGCGATCGCGCTGAAGGCCACCGACAGGAGTGCTACGGCAACGGCAATATTGATCAGCTCCCAGCGAAGTTCCGAGCGGGAATGAGCGAGCGCCAGCGGGGATAGTGCCGTTAGGTCCGAGAGGCTTGGCATTGCGGATGGGATTGTAGCTCGAGCCGGGACTTCGGCGCAGAAGAGAACGCTTATGCCCGCCAAAGCGACAGTGAAAGTGAACCTGGGATCCGCGAATTGACCGGTGGCGGGTCAGCCGCTACCATTTGCCTTTCACCATGGACGGGCAAACGATCGGGCATTACCGAATCCTCCGCAAGCTGGGCGGCGGAGGCATGGGCGTGGTTTATGAGGCCGAGGACACCAAACTAGGCCGGCGCGTGGCGCTGAAGTTCCTGCCGGAAGACAAACATCGCGATCCACAAACGCTCGAGCGGTTCCTGCGGGAAGCGCGGTCGGCTTCGGCCCTGAACCATTCCGGCATTTGCACCATTCATGCCATCGAAGAGGACAGCGGGCGAACGTTCCTGGCGATGGAACTGCTCGAGGGCCAGTCGCTTGACCGCGCGCTGGT
>Ga0126370_10000290_pt1 | contig 19686 bp, 15 predicted proteins | sample PanSoiMetaPlot_3_FD_92586 | JGI IMG/M metagenome (GOLD analysis project Ga0126370, IMG submission 92586) | Tropical forest soil microbial communities from Panama - MetaG Plot_3 | ecosystem: Environmental > Terrestrial > Soil > Tropical forest > Bulk soil | place: Panama | collected 2016-02-17 | reverse complement strand
GCATTTAGTCCTGTCACCCAATTCAAATCAATTATACTTCCGTTAGAGGGTGAAACCTTGGAAATGAATCCATTTTGATCCTTTTGATCTGGCTTTCCATTTACATTTGAGACGGACAAAACATTTTGTTTGGGTGCATAAGCGACTGATTCTGGATTCTTTAAGTTAGTAGGTGTTTCCCACAATTTGTTGACCTTTATCTGTCCTACTTGTGTTTATGCTTGTACTTGACTATTATTAATCAAGTTAATACTGATTCCGCTGAATAACACTATTCCTGATATCACAACCATGAGTAAACTGCTCAAAACTAATGATTCGTATGAATATGTTTTATTTGCAGGCAATATGCAACATTACTTTATGTAATTAATAAAGATATTTTCATTTTTTCTCGATATCATTTAACCTAGGAAAGTAGGAATTCAGCTACAGTTGTAGGATAACAGATGACGACATACCGTAATACAAGAAGATGTCGCATGGATATCAATACAAAGTATTTGAATATGGAATTATAAAAGAAAATGAGATGCAGAATAATAATAGCGTGCCTACAATGATTTACAGAATTTAGGAAACAAGATACAAATTCACTCAAGATTTCAGTATTAACAAGAAAGAAGGATGGTTGATTTAGACTCATGTTCTAAACAGGTCATGACCACTGCAGAACAGGAACAATAGCAGAAATACCTAAGATATTAACCGATTATGAAATAATAGAACATATCAATAAGAATAAAAATGACGATTATCTTAGCGGACATCTTTTTGGTGCTTCACCAATTTTATGATGTCATATGATAGTCAATCCTGTTAATAACCGTTTCCGCTACCACTAGCCCCAGTCGTGCTACCACCAGATGCTGCGCCATTGCTAGTTGAGTTGCTACCAGTTTGGTTATTACTGCCACCGCCGCTTCCACTCGTCTGCGCAGATGCTTGTTGTGGTACAATGCCGATTGCGAACACTGATGCTACGACTAATGATGAAATCACTACTGCGCATATTGCTGCTGTGTATTTATTGAACATTAGCAGCAATCAGTACCTATCGCATTTATAATTTTTTAGATTTCACATATTGATCCGTATAAATCCAGTAATTGATTTACTAATCAATTTATACAATAAATGAAATCTTCAACGTTGAAATAAGAACTAACTAAAACATGGCTTATGCTGATTGATATACAGATAATAATGACATAATTATGCACTTTAAGAAGTGCTGTGCACAAAAAATTTATCCTATAGATAGAAATTGATTTCATGTTATGATTTTTTAGCTATCCGTATGAGTAATCATGAAGATTACCAATAAATTGAAGCATGATTCACATACATATTACATATTATATAGAGTTCAAGAATTATAATAGCACCATTATTAGATGATAATAACATTGGAAATATACTATTTTCAAGTATTAGATGACGTGTTCAAGGTTAGTATATGTGGGAACTATTGTTTCCATCACAGTACTATTAGCCCGAATAAACTGAACTATATTCTATTTTAGGAGAGATTTCATTGTATGTTTGTTTAATTGTACATCTTTCTACTATTCCAATTTCATCAAGATCCTTTAGTCTCTTCACTAATGCTTCGATACTGAAATCCTTCATCATGTTTCTGAATAGTAAATCAATAAAAACGATTCATTTAATTAATTAGTGACTTTACTGTTAAGTTGGCTGTAGGTTATTTTTGATGAATTGACAACCTTCTAATGATCTCTTTAGCAATTTCTTCTTGCTTTATGATCTCTCCCCTTCGGCCCGGCGTCTTCATCTGCTGCTGGTTGACTTTTAGTTTCTCTTCTAACAATTCATCAGGACCATAATAGTCATCGGTCCCTGGCACCCTCTTCTTTTCCAATTCCTTCGCATATCTAAGTCTAAAAGAAGATTCTGTAGGGCTTTCTATAGAGACTTCTTGTGATGAAATAAATACGACTCGTTCAGCATTCTCGCTCATAATCTATTCAAAATGTGAAGCACATAAGAATCTACGCTTTTATCCAAATTCCCATTGCGATTCAATACACGGATCCATATTTCAGTGACCTGATGAAGCCCATCTATGAATTATTAATAGAACCAATAACTATACCATCATACTACTTTGAAATAATCGCGAAATATTCCTATGTCTGAAAGTGAGCAAATATATATTTTATTTAATTCACTGGATTTTAATCTCAATTCAATTAGTTTTCTAGACGTATTTTGGACTTTTTTGAATTAAGAAGAATCCAGATTAACGTGACTTTGAAATGGATACATTGTCTATACAATTTACGATGGACTCTATTAACAATTTACTTAGGATAATTAAGTGTTCGATCCAAATGTGGGCGACATGCATCATATTCTTCTCCATTATAAATGCGATGAATACATAGAGAAAAATTATAAAGATTAGTCAAATCCAATCACTTTTTACTTGCTCTATAGTATTTCCTATCTGGTATAAATTTTCTACATTTACAGGGGGTAATCATACAATCCATTTTCCCTTTACTACCATTTCTGTTATGATCAACCTTGTAATGTTGACAGTTCAAACACTTTAGAAGATAATCTGACTCACGATCCATTCATCATAGTATAGAAATTAACTGTGTATATAGTCTTGCATAGCATATCTTTCCCGACATAAGGAAAACTAGTGGAGATTTAGATTACTAGAGTGAAATTGTAGTTGTGGAGGTAATTCTACTTATCCTATCCGCTTATTAAGCGAAATGGCAAGCTTCAGACTCATTGTCCAAGGCATATTTGGTAAGTAGTAAAATGTCACAGATATCACATTTAGAAACGGTCCTTAATAGTATATTCTTATGTACATAAGTATACACAATAAGAACATGTGGTAACAAATTTGACATAAAAATATGCCGCAAATTGTGAATACCCAGATATCTAAATTGATCCTTTTATTATTTTAATATCGATAAAGAATTCTCTTTCAGTTTAAGATAGAAGAGAAGAAATAGTTGTAATCATTACCACAGCATTAATGATTAATGACTAACGCTTTATCTTATTACATTCTTTATTTGCAAATCCTCTGCATTTATCATCATGTATACAACGACCGTTGAAAAAACTTCAAGATGTTTGATACATCTGTATCCTCAGTAACTCTTTGGTGTTCATTCTATGGCTTCTTGTGTTCGCCTGTTCTTGGGCAGTTAGTATATTGACTTATCATATTAATGTTATACAGATATGCTTAATAAACTAAGTATATGACACTTAAATTTCACAATGAAATTGGAGGATTTTATTGTCTTTACTTAAATGACAACAACATTATTTCTGTTATCTTCTGTAATTGTTTGTATTTAGATTTATCATGGAATGCATACGTATGAGTTAATATCAAATTAGAATTGAGAACACACAATTCTGACTAACTAAACTCAGGATGAATGGTGGAAAATATCACATCCATGATTTCAAAATTAATGTGCATCATAAGACAACTAACAATTGCTACTGTTCGGTAGTTGAGCGATTCGTAATTCATCACATCTCAAATTGTAATACATCATTCATAAATAATGAGTAGAAATAGTGTATATGCCAATGATCATGTCAGCGTCTAAACAGAACTGCCTGATCTAAAATGTGAATATTCATAGTATCTTACTTCTCCTTGAGATATCCCTTTACCCATCGCTCATCTCCTCCACTCAACCGCTCCTTTTTCCAAATCTGAACTTCCCGCTTGATCCTTTCCATTATATACTGACATGCATCAAACGCATCATGTCTGTGAAACGCGGAGACTGCTGCTACCACACTGATATCTCCTACCTCTAGATCACCTATTCTATGAAGAACTTTACATTTAATATTCCATTTTTGTCTGGCATCATTAATGATAATTTGCATTCTTCCTTCTGCCATCTTGATGTATGATTCATAATACATTCCTACAACAATATCCGTTTCGTTGAAATTGCGAACAGTTCCTACAAAGAGTACTGTAGCCCCTACACTATTATCTTGTATGGATTCAAAGGTATCTTCTATAGAAATCTCTCCTTCTGTAATTCTTTTGATTTCATATAATTCAAGTTTGTCATTAATACTATTGTCATTAGCTGAAATCAAAGTGGATCTATCCTCCAGCAACTGGTGGCAGCAAAGCGACTTCGTCTGCGTCCTTCAAGAGTACATTATCTAATATAACCCTACAATTCACGGAAATGGTCATTGTTTTTAAAAGGTCACTAATACAAGGATGCATTTCCTGAATTCTACGCAATAGTAGGTCACTACTTGCGGGATTTGATATGATAAATTCTTCCTCTCGAGTTCCTGCAACTTCTTTGATATTGGCAAAATATAGAACTTTGACCTTGATAGAAGAAATTGACATTTTTGTTGATACAATAGAACTAGTTGATTAATTCGTATATGTCTGTTGCTTTTTCAAAATACAATTGGGTCAATGATCTTTCTGATGTAAAATTAAAGGGATCCATTAATCATATTTATTATTCTTGTGCTAAGTAGGCTTTGAACTAAGTCGTAAAAAGCAAGTCTGATTACCAGTCTTGGATGAGTATATTTTTGAGCCAAGATATGTAGATTCGATTCTAATTATACACACAACGGTATTTTTTCCAGAATATCGGATAAAAAAGACATCAAGAGGATAACTGTGGTGCATTAACACTCTATTGTGCTTGTGCATTTCATTAGATTTGATTTGATTTGATTTGATTTGCTTGCTTTATTTTGTCTACAAGGTTTGAATTATCTATCAGATTTCAACAGGAGGACTCTGAAATTCTAATAGTAATAATCTAGCCTAGTATAATTTGGTTCTCGATATTCTAAATTCGAGAGGATATACGATTTACAATAACTTTTTTTAAGCACATCTTAAATAATACACTTTACATTCTATAAGATGGGCTTTGAATACTAAAGTAATAATTTTGATTACTATTTTGGGTGCATGTTTAATATTAACTAATGGTATGATAGTGCAAGTACTAGAATTTGAAACTTTTACTCTTAATTATGCACATGCTCAGCAACAAACGTTTACTACAAAACTATCAGGACAGAACGAAATTCCGCCCATAAAGACACAGGCAACAGGAACAGCTAAATTTAATGGAAACTCTAATGATACTTTAAGCTACGAGATTATTGCCAATAATATCAACGCTGTAATCGGAGCACGGGTAGGTCAGAAAAATGGCTCCCTTCTCGCAGAGGTGTTCAATCCATATGCAATTCATAATGGGAAATCCGGTATACCGACAGGGCAAATAAACGGTGTATTATCTAGTGGCATTATTACGTCGGACGATCTAAATGGCCCTTTGGCTGGTAAAAGAGTATCCGATTTGGTGAAATTGATGAAAGAAGGTAAAACAGTTGTAGACGTACGCACACTAGAACATCAGAAGGGTGAAATAAGAGGAGTGATTTCTCCAATTACTGCCGTTGTACATACAAACAACACATCTGGCGACAGTGAATCGAAATCAACAACCTTATCGTCAACATCAAATCTGAATAATTCAAGTAAAATAGGGACCAAAAATGTGACACTACCTTTAAGGCCACAAACACCTCTGATTTCACAATGTAATACAACCGAGCCAACCATGCAAGGCCCGGAGTATAAGCCTGGATCGCCACTCAGACAAGGACAGAATTTTGCTAATGGTTTGTCAGGTCCTAGGCTCGAACTAACTGGTAAGGTAATCTCCAATTTTGATTGCAAGCCAGTTAAGGGAGCTGTATTGGATGTCTGGCAGGCTGATGCTAATGGAAACTATGATAATAAGGGCTACAATCTCAGAGGCAAGATCGTGACGGACAAAGATGGTAAATATGTTCTAGATACCATTTACCCAGGACATTTGCATACAGAGGATACGAATGTTCGCACAAGTCCGAGTCTAAGTCCCATTCATATCATGGTCGGAGTCCCAGGCCAGCCCTTACTTACTACTCAAATATATTTTGAAAATCAATCAAAAGATGGTGGCATAAAAAATCCACTAATAACCAGACAAGTGGTCAATTCCATTGGTACCAGAATAGCGAATTTTGACTTTATAATAGAGGATTATAGAGGACTAGCAACAAGTATTAATACAAATACAAATCCAAGTACAAATATACAAAGCACTAATGCTACCACCAGAATACCCAGATAGAAAGCAAGTTTGTATTAAGAATAGATATTTGTGTAACGAAGCATGGCTATGTTGATGCAACGACACATACTAAACTAGGTAAAAAATCCAAAATCGGTCCTAATTCTATGGGTGTTCGGTTTTGTCCACCACTGTAAGAATTCCTAGCCATGTTATAGATAGAGAATTATTCTACTATAACAGTTCTGCATACGTTACCATCATTAAAAATCATATTTGTAAATAGTAAATTGATTGTCTGCGGCATGCGATTGTTAGGTTTGAATGCAGTGTGTCATATGAACCAAATACATAAGGGAAACAGTAATAAAATAAAATAGTGTTCTAATCACATCGAATGTAAGATAAAATGCCTCGAGATCCAGTGGCGTTAAAATTTGGACCAAGTTATGCTCATGAATTGATGATGACATTGAGAATACAGTATTATTAAAATGCGAGACTAAGATCGAAGGTTTGATATCTAATAAATATCACTAACGATTTCATGCTATTAATACTATCAACACTACTCCGATTTTTTTTATAGGTCATTCTGGTCCCGCATATTGACGTAAGAAGGATTCTGAAAAAGCAGAGATATTGCGTAAGATTGAGCCGTATTTAACCTTCATAAATATCCATCAATTAGAAAGTTATGGCGGGGATATACAGACAAAGATAGAGGAATTGGAGAAGTTAAATCAATCATTAAGACAGCACAATAAAGTAAAGGATGGTGCTATTCAAGAGTCGGCTCAGAGGATTTTAAACAATTCTTTATTCATAGTCGGATCGTTGTACTTGATGTTCTGCTCTATTGGATCCAGATGTACGTTCATTATTATAGGAGGTACTTTGCAATGTAAGTCTTCCTGCTTGTAGCAATTATTGGATAGCATGACGCAAACATATGTCCTTACATTTCCTGGGTAAGCGTACTTGATTATCTTAGTGGATTGGTATGTAATTGTAAGGTTATATCACACAATCGGATAGAATTCATCAAAACCCGGGATACCCCGGTTATTTACAAACCTAAGGAAAAAATTGGCACATAATCATGTAAAACAAACAACAGATAACAAGAAAGTTATAGTAGAATTCAAAATTATCCCTGGTATCCCGGATGTAACTATGCCGAATAACTCTAGCGCTATCTACAGCAAGGCATTTTGACCATCGTCCCTTAGATTTGATCTAAGGGCTAACCCTGACCAAATATGAATTCGATCAGCCCCATTACCAACACGTTTATCCTGCACGCCGTGCTTTGAAAACTCTACCTAGTGCATTTATTTCCAGCCCATTAAGTCGTTTATCCCAGCAATAAGTAATAAAATCTGAATAAGCTTCCTGTTTATCAGTCTCATATTGTGCGCCCACTACACACCTATCGTCAAGCCAGGACTTGGCTGGGTCAGACAGTCTTTGATATCGTTCCCTAATCTGTTCCATAGTAGGAGATTTTACAAATTTACGTTTTGATAACAGCCTCTTTGCAGAAATTAATATTAAGTTCAAAAGGCCAGACAATTCTTCATCGGCAGTGATGTTATCTAGCAAGCCAGGATTTTTAACAAGGGATTTCTTACAGAAATAACTATTCTTCCTTAGGTTATACGAGACCCTTTATAATTCACCAATAAGAACAACCACTATAACATTTGGAATCGAAGAGAATTTAATACGAATCTAAAAAAGTCAAAGCTCGTGAAATTAGCCTAAATGTTCTTAAAGTTCTTAAGATACTTATAATGGTATAGATATGAACCTAAAAATAGGAACAGTTCCTTTGGTAAAGCCAATATTAGTTAGGCTTTTTGATAACATTAGTGAGGACAAAATAATAGATTTACCAACCAATACAGGTAAAAGTGCTATAAAAGAAATGGCTTTATTCATGAAACATAAAATGAATCTAGAATCATTTCTTGAATGGTTTAAGATTTGGATGAAATCATCTTTCATGGAGATAAGTCATGGGTAGCATGACAATGGTAACTGCAAAACTCATTTCTTCGTAGTGAAACATGATTTTGGCAAAAACTGGTCTCTATACCATAAAGTCATTTTTGAATTTAAACTTAGATCTGAAAGCAAAACCCTTAACATATATGTAACTTCGACTATGTTTGCATTTGATTTTGAAGTATAAGATCATAAGATAAATATCTCCCACATTTTGAAATTTTGATGATAACACAAAGGTAATCTGTTTGCAAATGAATGCAGTGTAAACCCACTGTTAATAACTATCAATGCGAATTAATTGTAACGAAGATTTGTCATGTCGATGTATAGGATACTGCGTGTCCCTACAAGTAAAAAGAGGAGGAAGATCATCAGTATATGACGCAGGATTTAAAAGATGTTCAATATGTTGTATTTTCATAAAACACAACGGATCAAAATGTCCTTGTTGCAAGCATGTATTGAGATCTAAGCCAAAACGTTTTGGGAAAAGACGCAAGTCTTGACATTATTCTGTCAATTTTATGAATCATCTAATCTTATGTCAGAAATGACAAACACACGTACTAGATAAATAACATAGAAAATTGACAAGTCATTACTTTTAAACATTATTTAATTATTGCCGATAATTTCGCAGCTATATCGTATTCCCTTAAAATAGGGAATCATCACAACAGTATCATATTTCAAGGAGCAAATATAAAGTATAAATAATATCTCCCATAAGTTACTAACTGCAAGGGTTATTATAGAAATAGGTCTGACATCATAATACAATCATATTTTGTAGCCGACAAATAATGTAAATTCTAGTTATATCCAGTAACAGTCCACATCTACAAAACCGATATCTCGAAGCTATTGAAGCTGTTTTTCCACAGATAACAGCCTGTTCGTCTTGTCTTAATTCTTATTCCAACTGCTAATAGCTTTGAGGAATCTTTTATGTTGTTCGAATGAAAGTATACGTCTCGACCATCTTTCTAAACATTGAGAGGGTCTTGTATTCTTCGTATTTAAGAATTGAATTGAAAAGAAATGAGGTATTCCGGTAAATTGATGAAAGAGCATTTGTAAATTAACTTGAAAACTACTAACTTTGTCCTATCTTATAGGCCATTATAAAAGACTGATTCACTGCAACATCATCGCGGAAGTATTCGATATGCTCCAGTTATATGTAAGTATGTATAAATAATCGTCCCCGGCTCCCACTTTGATATCTGTTATTACACCGAATTCTTGTCCAAATATAATTGGGTGGAGTTCTTCCCTAGTATCCGTCATCTTGTCTGAAAGAGTCCCAGCGAGCTGCAAACCATTTCATCTGCATTCAGTTTGAAATTGTAAAGATTACCTGTATTAACATCCCCAATAAAAATCGTGTTTTCATATTGCTTTCCCAGTCTATCTGTGTTCAAGAACTTTTAAGCTGTTGGGCCAATTGTTTGTCTCCATACAAACTGCGGATCATTGTACTTGCCCTTGCCATCAAAGGTTACTAATTCAGTATTTGGATCAAAGTTTGGAGGTGCCATCCCCTGCATTTTCAGCCATACACTGTTAAAGCCCGTTGCCACCAAGTTTACATCATCGTTATCATCTGCTCCGTTTTCTGTGTCCCAGATATTGCATGTTATAGGATCGAAATCAAAACCAAAACTATTTCGGATTTCTTATGCACAATATACTCTAGTAGGATCTTCTCGTCCTAATGGGTCTGGTGTTGCTGACTGACCATCTTTTGTAACTCTCAATATCCAGCTTGTTCCGTCTAGTCTTGCACCATCCTTATCGTCCAGTGCTTGACCTCTATGTCCTCCTACGTCACCAATTTCAGTGTAAACATTGTGATCAGGTCCAATCATTACTTTACCTCCATCATGATTACTCTCCTAATCAGGATCGGGCGAGGTCACTGGAAGGTTTAATAACAACAATGGATTTACAAGTCTATTGGAAATATTGTAACAATCAATAAAGGAATCAATTAGGAGGCCAAAACAAGAACTGGTTTGCTACAATAATTCTGAATTTTGACACTAGATCTATAATTGCGTGTTGATAACAATTCCATCGGATCCACTGAAAGTCAGTGAGGCATTTTTAACCTTTTGAGTACATTAGAAGTTTGGTCAATGTAAATCTGTTCTTGGATATCAATTTATATGCCAAACAATTAAGTACAGTTAAGATCGACAAAGATAATTTCAACCAAGATAATGATAAAGTAACAATGATTGGTAAAATTTATGGATTACAATATCCAATCTTAACAAATCAGTGAAAATATGGTGTACAGCAGCATACTGAATGAAATATATCTGTACGTATAAGTGCCACATTATCTACCAAGATTGTCGTTATAATTTGATCTATAACGGAGTATTTCGAAAAATTGCTTATGTAAGTGCCATACATAGTGAGAGCAAAGACGAAATAGTTCAGTCGAAAGTTAGGCATTCCAAAGATTACATCATGTTATACATCATATTGGTGGCATTAAACGTGTGTTTGTAAAAAGTGATACAATATAAGAATATGGACAAATCTGGATCGTATAGATATTCTGCTTATGGTATAGAACAAATATCAGATTTTACTTGCCATAAAATATCGCCCAACATAGATAAACCTAAAAACAAATTATTTCTTGATTAGTGCTTGCAAATAAAAAATAAACTTGCACTACTGAGTGCTATCTCAATAGTAGTTGTCGGACTATTTACCTTAGCACTGGGAACCGGAGTTAACAATGTATTTGCTAAGAATTACAAGCCTAAAATAGAACAACAAATCAATAATTGTGGAAATAATGCATTACCTGCAAACATAACTTGTTCAAATTTAAGCCCTAATGCAGAAGCACAAAGGAATATTAACAATATGACAATTGTTCATTACTCGCTTCTACCGTTTCCTTAAACTTCAGATTTATATACGATATTAATAAAATACTAGAGGTAAGTGCTGACTCGTGTTTTACTCAATAAGAGTTATCTGAACAATTTCCGAGATTTAGTACAATTATATTAACTGACAGATAGAAGAATTGGTCTAAGCTCAATTAGTAAACCGTTATTACAATTATCTCTTTAGACCATATTTAAGTTCATAATCTAACATATCTAGTTAGCTGATTTCTTTTACAGTACATTCGATGAATGTACTTTTTCTTAGTAACGCGAATAAGGTTTAGCGCAAGTTGATATAAACTTGAAGAATCAGACAAACATCTTTATCGCAGTTGCAATCGCATTGATAGCAATTGCAATTGTAGCCAAAGCACCAATTCTGACAACCAATGCATTTGCACATTCTGACTATAACCACCATCACTACTAGATACAGGATTATTAAATGAGTATGAAAAAATACTCAAAATCTAACTAATAATCTAACCCATTTTTTCATTACTACTGACAGGGAGTTTGTACTTTATTATCTAATCATCGTCTATATTTTAGTGGACTAGTAGAACAAAAATTCTAGAGATCGCCTGGACAATAAAATGTAAAAATACTGTGTTACATCCATGTCTGTAAAGATTAGCTATTCGCTCCGAGATGATTATATCAGGTGGCAAAAAATATGAAATTAATTATCTAGTGCTTCCTTAGATTTTATAATAGAACACTGTAGATATAATTATCACTAGTACACTATACTATGTATGGTAAATACCAGAGTACGCAGTTCGCAATAGCTAGAAAATGCAACAGATATATCAAAATCGTTGATTTATTATGACTAGGATCTATCTTATTAACCAATCATATACCATATCCTCTAAATAATAAGATTAAACATTGGGTATTCTAAATAGTATTGCTTCTGGAGATTATAACTAATCCGACCTGTATTGAGAACATATAAAATGGAACAGGAAAGATCTCTACTCGTTTGACAATAATTGAAATATTCAGCGAACGTAGTTTATTATGCATCATATCAGCAGATATATCGATCAATCAATCATGGTGCCAAACATTCTATTATTCATAATATTGTCTTATTAGTTTGGATTCGATCTAAAAAATAGACATCTAACAGGTTCAAACATATTTTCTTTCCCTAGGATTATGATTAACAGGTTAAGTATAGTTTGAGAATCAGTATTACATAGAGAGATCATAATCAATTTTTAATATATTTCGAATAAATAAATTGTGCTTGCAGACTCAAGTGTATTTAATCTACTATAATACTAAGCACAAGCGTCGAAAGAAAGAAAATGTGATCTGATTAATTTGATAATTTAATGTCATTTATATATTTGATATAACAATTGTTTGAGCAAGTTAGCTGGGTATATAAAAAAATGTATAATAAAGAACCAAATAACAACTATTCAAGGAATGTAGACAGAAAGTTTTCTGACACATTATTTGAATTTATATCTTCAGTTGAATCCGTGCTAGATATCATGCTGCAGCATCCAGCATCATTGCACTTCCTTTTTCATTCTAAAATAATTGACCGTCTGATATCACAGAAACTAAGTAAGAATATTGTCACTAGGCTACTAAGCACTTATGATGAAAGTAATGGGGAGTTAATAAAAAAGATAGTCCCCTTTATCGGCTATAAATCTATAAAACCATCATCGAATACAACAGCTACAATACCATTAACAAGCTCATTAGTTTTAATAAGAGATAAGCAGGATATTTTTTCTTTTTCATTTGATATACAGCAATATGGTAAAGAAAACATAAATGATACCATACTTTCTGTTAATGATTGGCTGTACTCTAGAAACATATCATTAGTCAAAAATTCGGTCTATTGCTTTGATACCATATGGAGAGAAAAGGATAATTATGATGAAATTTTAAAGGAGAAAAAACACTCCAATCTTTTAGTCGATCTAATTACACACGATATCAGAAATTATCATCAAATAATACAAACTAGTCTTGAACTTGTAATTTCTCTCCTCAAGAAAAATAAAATTATTGTTTTGTCACCAGATAGTGAAACAATTTTTTCACTTCTTACTTCCGCAGAAAATGCACTTGTTAAAAGTCAGTCATTTGTAGATAACGTACGCAGGTTAGAACGGTTGTATACACAAAAGGATTTAAAACTAGTGTCAAAGAACCTACCAGATGCAATTAACAATGCGCACTCTACAGTAGAACGAACATTATATAATAACAATCCACATGGTAAGAAAGTTTCATTAAGCATGGTGCATGGCGATCACATTTTGGATATAAATATAATGGCTGAAGATCTACTTGTAGATATTTTTATAAATCTATTTTCTAATACTATAAAATATACAGATCAATCAGAAGTGAAAATTGATGTAACGATAAAGGACTATTTTATTGGCGAAACAAAGTATTGGATGATAACTATTTCAGACTATGGCAATGGCATACCAGATTCAATGAAAAAGGAGTTATTTGAACGATACTATTCTAAAGCGAGAGGTGCAGGATTAGGACTATCAATAGTTAGAGCTTTAGTTGAAAGGTATAGGGGAAAAATTTGGATTGGAGATAGGGTATATAATGATCATACTCAGGGAACTACATTTGGGATGATTTTTCCAGCGGTGTTATGAAAAAATTCTTAAACACAATACTATTTTCAGTCTTTTTCCAATTTATTATATTAATACGACTAATAATCTTGCATCCAAACCGGATTGTGGTTTTGCTGTAGCTGCCTTATTTGTTCTGATGTTAAGCTACTAACATCTTTAGAATCATATGCACAGATGCCGATAACAGGAAAGTTAAATCTTTGTTCCAAACATGATTCATATGCGAGTAATTCTTTGGTAAATCCACTCTTGAAAAATGCTCCCATGTCTCCAACTACTCGCAGTCCTCTTTTTCCTTTGTTAAGGGAGTTTTCCACCAAAGTTGACCACAATGCCTTCGTTCTCTGAATATTTGGCACCCCATCAGGAAAATACAACTCTTCGGTGGTCCTAATAATTATATCACCCTTCGACTCAAGCTCTAGGACATCCACTTTCCACTCATTTCTCATCCTGACACGAATTTCATCTTTTAGCAAATCAGTAGTTGTGAGAACAAGAACTTCATTTCTTTGTAGGCCCTCTTTTAGAAAGGCAAAGGCTTCATTAAATTTTTCTTCCTTAGTAGGATAAACTGCAATAACATGATTTCCTACTTAGTGTCTGCAGCCTCTGTGCCATCTATCTAATTGAACAAAGATCTAAAATATAACGATTATCGTGATATTGGTCCAAATTCCCGAATTAGAAATATATACCCACTAGAAATGCTGAATATAACGCTATTAATGTAAATAAATTTGCGTAAATTATTATATAATGAAAACCATATTCTGCACGACTTATTTGCTCTAAGGCATCGTTAACATGACAATCTATAGGAGGCAGGGGCATCTTGTAGCCATAAATAAATTCTGGATAAAATAATATAATAAGCACCGTAGCCGATCAATCATGTTTGTATACTAACCATGTACATAGAAGGGCTTAAGATATGAGTCTGGACGTATTATCACTGGTCAGTGGTATTAAATTATCTACAAAATCAAGATATAAAATAATCAAAACTCATTTACTAGATTACGAAAATGTAAATCAGATGTGATATATAATATATGTATTATATTTCTTTCAACCTCTTAGTGACAAGCTTATGTCGTTGATTCCAGTGTTCAAGAAATCTCCTAATCAATGGCTGAAAGTCTTCCATTTTGTATGTCATTTTTTCTTTGGATAGTTTGCCCATGTCTTTTCCAAATTTTATGCAAGTCCAGCATCCTATAAATGGAATAAGTGGTGCGAAATAATAGCCTGCTTGTCTACCAGTAAATCCCCAAGCTTCTCCTACCAAACAGTATTTAGAATCATGCGAGAGTATTTGTTTGTCCTTGTTAGTCAAGCCAAGTTTTAGTTTGGTGGCCCAAGTAGGGCAAATCTCATCCAGAGTGAATGGCTGTGAGTGTGGTAATTGCTTGGCTTTTCTAGAACTTCGACGACGAACTTCATGCATTTTTGAAATTATCCCGATCATATCCCCCAACTAGAATTGGTCATAATATTATATAATATTATATAATATTATTTGAATGTAAAAATAATCGCAAGCATTATTTTTAATTTAAGAATTCGTCTCATCTACAGAAGTCAAAATAACATTGTTTATGGATAATTGAGGGCAAGAAATCTATTTCAAACAATTGCTAATGCAGATGTGAATCGCTAAGTTATAGCACGTGGTAAGACATTTGACTCATATTATATGCAAACCATAATTGGGTCAAGATTAATCAATCCAATAACAAAAACGGTTATAGATTACTGCACTGCAGCAACAAGCGAGTAGCAATCCGAAAAGCCTTGGTTACATTCATTTATATACAAATAATTGATCGTTCTAGTTTACTATCTGAATCTGTAGAGAACTTCAGATTCGATTCGAACATTACATAATAAATTCTGCTTCGACCCACGATACTGTCTTTTTTGAATTGTTTCGTGATTATCAAATAGATCACGTAAATGTTTCTACGTAGTCTAGATCTAGGCAAATATATTGCATCTTGTAATACAAGGGAATAGTCAAGTGTTCATGTTACTAAGAATGTAACCATTAAACAGAGTGGACAAAACTCGTCGCCTTCTCATGCAGAATTTTTGCAAATTGATGGATATCAATATCTTTGAAAGGACTGATCTTTTTTAGTGGAAATAGATCCTGTCCTTCGTCCAGTATCCCTCTACCACGAAGATCTTCGATAATTTTTTCTCTTAATTTTGGAGGACAGATCTTGCTATTATAGACGCAACTAAGCGATCCATTAAACATTTCTTTAAGGTGATCATCCCCTTTTTCTTCATGAAAGTGTGGATTTCTTGTTTCGACTTGCATTATTTCTACACCCTTATCCATAGCATCATAATTTTCCGTAGGCAATATACCTCCGAATTCCTCCAGGATGTTTACTATTTCATATGGTTCTACTGAAAAACCTGAAGAATATGTTAATAGTTCGGCTAATTTGATCGAAATACAATGTTCGCCCGAATTTCCCGTCCGCATAACTTCGGTCTCAAATCCAGTATAATACGATACTAGTGAATTTAGGTATTGATTTGTTATTTCTGATACTCTTCCCCATTTTGAAAAATATAATCCACTTTCAGAAACTTTTGGCTTATAGATCCACGATATACGTACCATAGTATATGGTGATTTCGACATTGCAATACCTGAGGTGAATATTTTTACATATTCATTGACAGCTCCAGGTACATAATTATCTGCGTCGATAAAACCGACGTAATCCTTTCCCGCCATCTTGGCCAGGAGCATTCCAGTTATCATTCCTTCGGCCTTGCCATTTCTAACTATATCATCTGGACCAAATATCGTGGTATGACCGACCTGTTTGAGAGCTTCTGATAAGCCTAAATCTTTTTGATGTAAAATTATGGCATTTTTTCCTACAAATCTATTAAATTGTTCTAATGCTTCCTTTTCCAATTTGTACCTATCTACAGGCTGCCTGGGACTGTTAGATACAATGATAGTAAGACAATCGTGAGGAATACCACTTAATACACCTTCCAAAAGCTTTAGACGCTCACCTTTGATCGGTATGACTATTGCCATCTTTTTTTCAATCTCCGAGATTTCCTCGTTTCCAATGCTTTGAACTGTTTCAGAAGTTGTTCTCTCATTATTGAAACCAGAATCTAATTCATATACACGTTGAACTCCATGAAGACTTATAGCTCCAAACCTCTCAGTATATCTTGGTAGGTCCAATTTCATACGTTTAGAAGTGTTATAACTGCTTATAACTATTAGGTGACATCTATAGATTCTAACATAATAAATTCATAGTTGGATCAACGTTAAAGTATAAAAATATTGGACAAGACTGTACTTTCCAAAAATAAAATAGAATCTTCTGATCTATTCTTCTTATTCTTTGTCTATGAATTCATCTGGAGTAGGGGGTTCCGGATTTAGGCCCTTTCTTTTTCTTATTTCCACTATCAAGTTTTTGAATATTGATTGTGGTACTGGCTGCCATGTTTTGAAAAATGTATTCCACATAGCTTTACCAGCTGTCCCTCCTCGCATGACCTCTGAAAGGTCAAATGTTTCGGATGCTGGAACTTCTCCTTGAATTATCGAGACTACTCCTTTTTGTTCAACATTCAACAACTTACCCCGTTTACCCGACAGTATGCCAGCAACAATGCCAATTTGTTCTTGTGGACATTTGATCTCGATTCCCAGCAATGGTTCGAGCAAGACCGGGTCCGCAATTAGCATAGATCCTAACATAGCTCTTCTAGTTGCAGGCATTAACTGTGCAAGACCTCTATGAGCGGGATCTTCGTGAGGCACAAAGTGATGTAGTACAAACTTTACACCTCTCACCGACTCATGGGCAATAGGCCCTGAATGTAGTACATCATCAAAACCAGATTTTATAGAGTCCATTGATTCTTGGATAAATTGCACACCTTTAGTTTCATCAATTAATATGTTCCCGCTAACATCTAACGCGGCTACACTTCTAGCTTCGTCTGCAGGCCAACCCTTTTCTCTAAGAATTTTTGCTACTTCTTTTCTATCCATGTCTTCCTTTACGTGTCCTGATCTAATCAAATCAACTATATTTTCATCGAGCGGTTCTACTCGCATGAAAATTTTATTGTGCTTGTTGGGGGATTTGCTCATTATAGGTCCAGCTTTGGAGCGAATAGTTTCGCGATAATTTATCAATGGTTGTGTAGTGGTTATGTCAAGACCTGCTTCTTGTAACAAAGAAGTAGCAATTTCAAGGTGTAATACACCCATTCCTGCCATCAAGGTCTCTCCGGTCTCTTCGTTAATCTTAACTATTAGATTTGGATCTTCTACAGTGATTCTACGTAATGCTTCAACCAATTTAGGCAAATCTTTTGGATGTTTTGGTTCCACAGCAATAGTAACCACGGGCTCTGAAACGTATTTGATGGATTCGAATGCGGGAATACTTTTGACCGTAGAAATGGTCTCACCAGCTACTGCGTAATCAAGTCCCAGTAGCGCTGGTATGTTCCCAGCAGGTAACATATTCACCACTTCCCTTGTATTACCCATGTATATGTTCACGGATTGAACCTTTCCTAGTCTCTTGGCATCAATTAGGCGGATCTCATCGCCGTCCTTAATCGTACCAGAGAAAAGTCTACCAGTTGCTACTCTTCCTGCCTGTGGATCTACGTTTATTGTTGTTACCATCATAGTGACGGGACCTTTTTCGTCACATGCAAGGAGAGATTTTCCAATCTCTGAATCCAAGTCTCCTGGCCAAATCTTGGGAATTCTATATTTTTGGGCTACATGCGGCGGAGGATGATGCTGAACAACCATTCCTAAAACTGCTTCATGTAAAGGAGCACTTTGCGCAAGTGATTTAATTGCATTTGGATCATCAGAGGTATATGCATCATATACATCCTTGAAACTGACTCCTTTTTTCTGGGCAACTTTATAATTAAATCCCCATCTATCTTTGGCTGAACCGAAAGCAACACTATTTCCTTGTATACTCACCTTCCATCTCTCTTTTAATTCTGGCTCAGCGTAAATGTCAATTAGTCTATTGAATTCTGCAATTATGTTCGAAAGCCACTTCTGCATTTCAGCTGGATTTAATCTTAATTCTTTTACCAGTCTATCTATTTTATTTATGTATAAAACTGGTCTAACTCTTTCCTCAAGTGCTTGCCTAGTCACAGTCTCAGTCTGAGTCATAATACCTTCAACTGAATCTGATACTACAACTACGCCGTCAATTGCTCTAAGTGCTCGCGTAACCCTTCCAGTAAAATCAATATGTCCTGGTGTATCAATCATATTTATTACATATTCTTTTCCCTCATTTTCATAGAATAATGTAACATTTGCGCCACGTATTGTCATCTGTCTATTCTGTTCAAGTTTCATCGAGTCTAATGCGAGTGCTTGCCCTGCAACTGAGGGAGAAATAATACCAGATGCTGCTAATAGACTATCACTCATCGTTGTCTTACCGTGATCAACGTGTGCGATGACACCAAAATTACGAATCTGGTCTTTATTCCCAACAATTCTAATGATATCCTGAGTCGATTTAAATTTAGGCATTCAACCGGGAAAATTTTCTTTGGAGGTTTATTAAACGTTCCTTATCAAGAACAAAACAGACGTCTATCTTTTCTATAAATACACCATCACATTATGGTGATTACTCTACAGTAGTATTTTATAAATAAGAAGGAATCGTAGTGGTACGTAGATATTAGATCAAAAGTGCATTGTGAAGGAATCTTCTTTGTACTGGCTAAACAAAATTAACAGTCTAACTATTTTAAGTTTATATAAGAATGTTTATATATCATCCTCATCTGTATCTCAAGATTCAGACTACGTTAAATGTATGAATATACAACATATCTATCTGAAATATCAGGATATGAGAAGCCAAATCTTGAAGAAACTGAAAAGTTATTATTATATAGGATTAT
>Ga0126370_10000289_pt1 | contig 19700 bp, 20 predicted proteins | sample PanSoiMetaPlot_3_FD_92586 | JGI IMG/M metagenome (GOLD analysis project Ga0126370, IMG submission 92586) | Tropical forest soil microbial communities from Panama - MetaG Plot_3 | ecosystem: Environmental > Terrestrial > Soil > Tropical forest > Bulk soil | place: Panama | collected 2016-02-17 | reverse complement strand
GTGCGGAAGTGGTGGAACTGGCAGACACACCATCTTGAGGGGGTGGCGCCGAAAGGCGTGGGGGTTCAAATCCCCCCTTCCGCACCAGAACTACCCCGGGAAATCCGAGCGAAACTAGTTTTGTCTAGAATCTAGCGTTCTCTAGAATCTAGCTTTCTCTAGAATCTAGCTTTCTCTAGAAGTTCGCCGATCGAATTCAGGAAACTCGAAACTTATGATCTACCTCGTCACTACGATTCACGTGTTGGTCTGTCTGTTCATTGTCATTGTCGTGCTGCTGCAGAGTGGCACCAGCGGCGACATCACGGCCGCCTTCGGAGGCCAAGGCAGCCAGACCGCTTTCGGTCCGCGCGGGGCTGCCAGCGCACTCTCAAAAGCTACCACCTGGTCCGCCGTGGCGTTCATGATTACATCCATCACCCTGTCGGTTTATGCGTCGAAGCGCAGCGGTGCCCCAGGTTCCGTTCTTCAGGGGATTAAATCGCAACCGGTCAAGACCCAGCCTGCTCCCGCGCCTGCGCCCACCACTCCGCCTCAGCAAAAGTAGGGTTTTTCGAAGCTCTCTCGATCCGCGGGGAAGAAATTCCCCGCGCACGATTCTCTTCCGTCCACCACTGTGTGAGTCACCTCGCCGGCAGCCTATGTAAAAACTTACAGAATCCCCTGTAATTGTATTTGCCGCACCGAGGTTGTACCATCGATGAGAGACGCTTTCATTGGGAGGTCTTATGTCCGATCGTGATGGTAATAGCTTCGTATGGTTTCTGGCTGGATTAGGACTGGGCGCTCTTGCCGGCGTTCTGTATGCGCCGCGCTCAGGTAGCGAGACTCGCGAGGTCATTCGGGCCCGCGCGGAAGAAGGGCGCGAATACGTGAAGAATCGTGCGCGCGAAGCCCGCGAACAGGCGACCTCTTGGGCGGATCGTGGCCGTGAAGTCGTAAATCAGCAGAAAGACCAATTCCGAGCCGCGTACGAAGCTGGACGTCAGGCCTACCACGAAGCGACCACGGACACGGGAACCACTAAGAATCTGTAAGCTGGGCCCTAAGAAATCGCGCCGGTTCTTCCCTCCGCGCGCGCACGACTGAAGTAGCGGAGGAATTGTTATGGACGACAAACTAACGCTGTTCATTGCTCTGACTGGCATTGCCGTCCTCCTGCAGGCAGGCGTGCTGCTCGCGATGTATCTCACCATGCGCAAGACCACCTCGGAGATGCAATCTCTGATGGGCGAGGTCCGTACCAAGGTCATGCCGAGCATCGAACAGGTGCAGCAGATCGTCGCGGAAGTTCGCCCGAAGATTGAGGTCATCGCAGAGAATCTTCGAGACACTTCAGCGACTGTGAAGGCACAGATCGAACGCATCGACGCCACCGTCAACGACATCATGGATCGCGGTCGGCTGCAGGTCATCCGCGCCGATGAGTTGCTCAGCCGCACGCTCGACCGGGTCGAATACACCTCAGAGATTGTGCAGAGAACAGTCGTCTCGCCCGTCCGTCAGATCTCCGGCCTGATGCAGGGCATTACGGTTGGACTGGAATTTCTCTTCGCCGGCCGCCGCAAGAATGGCAGGAGCCGGGAAGAACGGCGGGCCGTGCCCCAAGACGAAATGTTTATCTGAGCTCAGGCTTCAGAGTTTTAAGGTTTCAAGGTAGAATCCATTGCCGATGTGGCCCCAGTTTTGTCTTTGAAACTATGAAACGTTGAAACCTTCCCTGCCATGTCCAGATCTTTCCTTCACCGCGTCACCACTCTCCTCGGCACGCTGCTTCTCGCGCTCACCTGTTCGCTGCTCGCGCAAGAGAAGACTGTCTGGAGCGCGCAAGAACAGCCCATCGCCGATCAGATCAAGACCCTCCGCAAGCTTGACGATGCCGTCCGAGCGCGCACGACGAAGGAACTGGCTTTGCAGATTCGCCAGCTCCCAGTGTTGCCGAACAAGCTGAAACTTGCTGGGGATCTCGCGAATTTATCGACAGAAGGGGATTTTGGCCGCGATACGCTGCAGGAAGTGACAACGACGCTGGCTACTACTCTTCATCAAGAATTTCCGCCAGCGAAGGACGGCCAACCGGATGATCTTTTCGTGGAACTCGCATCGCTTGTCCGTTACGAGCACATGCAGGCAGAATCCGACAATCCGCAGTTCGCCCAGGCGATGGCAAAGCTCGAAGCTGACGACGCCAAGCGTCAAACTGCCGACTTTACGCTCCAGGATTTGCAGGGCAAGCCATGGCATCTGCGCGATCTGAGAGGGAACGTTGTGCTGGTGAATTTCTGGGCGACCTGGTGCCCGCCCTGCCGCAAGGAAATGCCAGACTTGCAAGCCCTTTACGACAAGTACAAAGATCAGGGCTTTCTGGTGCTGTCGATCTCCGACGAAGAAGTGGCCAAAGTTTCCCCATTTGTCAGCGAGCGAAAGATCACCTACCCCGTCCTGCTTGATCCCGGACGCAAAGTGAATGACGCTTTCGTGGTCGAGGGCATCCCGAAAACCTTCGTCTACGACCGCGAAGGTAAAATGGTCGCGCAGTCGATCGACATGCGCACCAGAAACCAATTCCAACAAATGCTGGCCCGAGCCGGCCTGCACTAACTGTTCGTAGGGGGCGAACGAATGCGCGGTGCCCCCGCTCACGAAGCGAGCGTGTGGTCGTTAGCGGCGCCATCCCTGCCACAATCTGCCATCTGCGATACTATTTCCGACATCCAATCTGTATGCGATATCTCGTTCGAGCCCACGTTAAGCCGGGCCGCGAATCCGACCTGCTCCGCGCCATCGAAGGCGGAACCCTGGGCGAGGGTTCTGTTGCCGAGGGCGAATATCTTCGCAATATGAACGAGGCGCGTCTGTGCGAAGACCAGACGGCACGATGGGTTGAAGTTTGTTACTGTCCGACGCCGCTTCAGGAAGAACGACCCTACTGGGAAGAATATTTCGATCTCACCCGCGTGCAGGACGCCCACGACCGGCGCAAATGCCGCGACCAGAACGGCACCGAGCCCTGGGCCTGCAACGACTGCGACTGCACGGCCAAACTCGAGAGGAGACTTCAAGAGTCAGGCACGCCCTTCCTGCGCTGGCTAAAAGGCCGATTCGTGTAGGGGCGGCTGCATTTGTCCACTAACCCATGATCAGGTAACTTCGGTCACTGACGATTGACGAGATCAGACCTGCTCTGGGGTAAAATCGTCTAGCGATTTCCCTTAACTGAGAGTTTTATGAAACGACTGGCGATCTTTCTTTGCCTCGTGGTCTTCTGCCTCTGCTGCACCATTCCGGCTGGAGCAAGGAGCAATACCTCTGCCTATGCCCAAAGCCGCGCCCAGCGAAAAGCAGAGAAGAGGCAGCAGAAGGCCATGAAGCGATACTTGAAGAAGCAAAGGAAGGCGCAGAACAAGATGTTCAAGAACAGTCAGAAGAATACACACTACCCCAAAAAACAGTACTAGTTCGCCTAGGCGATCCATCCACCGCCCACCACAACATCTCCCTCATAGAAAACTGCAGCTTGTCCCGGAGTGATTGCCCGCTGGGGCTGGTCAAATGTGACTAAGATTTCGTCCTCGCCGGTACGTTCGATCGTGGCGGAGGCAGGCTCGTGCCGATGCCGGATCTTAACGGCGACGCGCATCGGCTCGCGCAGGTCGTCAACCGAAATCAGATTCACGCGCCGGGTTCGCAGCGTGCGCGAGTAGAGATGCTCGTCGCCTCCGACAGTCACTTGCTTCTGCGCTCCGCTGATCTGGATGACATACAGCGGCGATCCGGTCGCGACACCGAGCCCCTTGCGCTGGCCGACGGTGAAGTTATGAATGCCCGAATGCTCGCCAATGACTTCCCCATTCGTGGTCACAAGCTCGCCGGACGTATCGGGCAACGACTCTCCCTGCTCAGCCAGGTAAGCATCGATGAAACGCTTGTAGTCTCCACCGGGCACAAAGCAGATCTCCTGCGAGTCGGGCTTCTCCGCCAGCGCCAGCCCATGCTTACGCGCCAGTTCGCGCACCTCGGGCTTTGTCATGTCACCCAAGGGAAAGAGAGTCCGGCTCAGTTGCTCCTGCGTCAATCCGAACAGGAAGTAGGTCTGGTCCTTGCTGTGGTCCGCCGGGCGCTTGAGCAGCCAGCGTCCTCGTACTTGGTCGAAATTGACACGGGCGTAGTGACCCGTCGCAACCCTGTCGGCGCCGATCTGCTGCGCCACAATCAGCAATTGATCGAACTTCAGATGATTGTTGCAGAGGCTGCAAGGAATCGGCGTGCGCCCGGAAAGATACTCCTCTACAAACGGACGTACTACGTCGCGCTCGAACCGCTCCTCGTGATTGACCACGTAATACGGAATGCCAATCTGCTGTGCCACCCGACGCGCGTCGTAAACGTCATCGAGCGAGCAGCAGCGTCCCTGCACTGACTCGGGCATGCCCTCGCGTCCGGCCAGCCGACGCTGGTTCCAGAGCTGCATTGTCAGCCCGATCAAGTTGTGCCCATCCGCGCGCAGCATGGCTGCGACCGTGGAAGAATCCACACCGCCCGACATGGCAACGGCAATTGTGTTTGATTCCGTCATTGATTCCGACTTCTTAGCAATTAGCAATTGGCCTTTAGCATTTAGCCGTCCTAATCTTTTATGGCCAAATGCCAATTGCTAAGTGCTAACTGCTTGCTTGTATCTCGGCGAAATCGCTCGCAACCGTGCGACAGTCTCCGGCACGAGAGCAAGAGCGTAATCGATATCCTCTTCCGTTGTCTGTTTGCCCAGACTGAAACGGATGCTGGCACGTGCCCGCTCGGGCTTTAGTCCCATCGCAAGCAGCACGTGCGATGGCTCGATTGCACCCGACGAGCACGCCGCGCCGGTAGAAACTGCCAACCCCTTCAGGTCGAGCGCGATGACTAGCGCTTCTCCTTCAATATGATCGAAGTGAATATTGGTCGTGCTCCGAACTCGGGGTGCTCCTTCACCATTGACTCCCGCCTCGTCGACCTGCGCCAGAATTCCCTGCTCTAAGCGATCCCGCATGGCAGACATCTTTTCCTGATCGCCGCGGTCGAAGGCTTCCCTCGCCATTTCCGCCGCCTTGCCCAGGGCAACAATTCCGGGGACGTTCTCCGTCCCGGCCCGCCGCGAGCGCTCGTGACGCCCGCCATAGAACAGCGGCTTCAGGCGAGTTCCCTTTTTCACATATAACGCGCCAACTCCCTGCGGCGCATGCATCTTGTGGCCAGAAATCGAGAGCGCATGGCACCCTATTCGCTTTACATCCAACACCACCTTACCCGCTGCCTGCACGGCGTCTGTGTGGAAGTAAACTCCGGCCTCGGTCGCAATATTGCCGATCTCTTCTACTGGCTGCAGCACTCCGGTTTCATTGTTGGCCAGCATCACCGAGATGAGCTTAGTATTGGGGCGAAGCGCACGTCGAACATCCGCCGGATCGATCAAACCTCGGCCGTCCACAGGTAGAACCGTAACTTCGCAACCGAGCTCTTCCATGTGCTTCGCCGCATGCAGCACCGCATGATGCTCAATACCAGATGTGATTCCATGATCCCCGGGAATCATCAAGCCGACGATTGCCAGGTTATCGCTCTCGGTTCCTCCGCTGGTGAAAACGACTTCGGAAGGACTGCACCCGAGCAATTTCGCGACCGACTCCCGCGCATTCTCGACGGCGGCTCGCGTCTCCTGGCCGTGATGGTGGATGGACGAGGCATTGCCAAAATGCTCTCCAAACCAAGGGCGCATAGCCTCAAACACCTCGGGCAAGACCGGGGTGGTGGCGTTATTGTCGAGGTAGACGCGGTGCATACAGAACCCGCTTCTATTCTACTGTAGGCGGTGGCGAAGCTTTGGGACAAGCTTGGATGCACCGACGAAGATTCCGATCCAACATATGGCGTCAAGCGCAACTGCAAGAGAGAACGCGATCGCGCCTGGGTTGGAAGAGTTCGGATGTACAAGGCGAAATAAAACAGCACCGGGTGTAAAGAACGCGCTCCGCAGTGCTAATCCGCAGGACTCTAGCGCCAAGATGACAGCTAGGGGAATTCTCATCCATTTGAGAAGAGTCTTCTTCTTTCGGATCAGCGCGTACGTGACTGTGAAAATCACGATCCAGGAAAGGAGATCGACCGCGAATATCCAAACCAACGGACTCAAATCGATGAAGTCTCCCTTACGCGGAGGAAAGAGCTGCAGAAGAAGTCCATTAGCCACAATTCCCGGGGTTGGAACGTCAAACCGTGAGTTTAGGGCCTCGCTGAATAATGTCAGTACAAGGATCGGGAGTAGCACCAGCGGAATAGCCCCTGCAATTGCCAGTTTTTTCTCCCAGCCCATATCGACCCCTTGACCGTTCTACCGCTGGTCTATCGCTATGTAGTGATTTGGGTACTCCGGCCCTAGATACTCCGCGCGCGGGCGGATCAGGCGGTTGTCGTCGAGTTGCTCGATCACGTGGGCAGTCCACCCGCTGATACGGGAGACGGCAAAGATCGGGGTGAACAGGTCAACATCGATGCCCAGCGTGTGATACGTGGAAGCTGAATAGAAATCGACATTTGCATTCAATTTCTTGTCGGCCTTCACGAACTCTTCGATCTTGTGCGAGATATCGAACCACTTCCCCTGCCCGCTGGAATTGCCGAGATCACGCGACATGACACGCAGGTGTGTGGCGCGAGGGTCTTCGGTGTGGTAGACACGGTGTCCAAATCCGGGAATCTTCTTCTTCTGCGCGAGCATACCCTTGATGTAATCGATCGGATCGGCGCCAGATCCGTCGATCGCCTGAAGGATATGGAATACGGCTTCATTGGCGCCACCATGCAGAGGTCCTTTTAGAGCGCCGATCGCGGAGGTGATCGCGGAGTGTATGTCAGACAAAGTCGCGGCGGTCACCCGAGCCGCAAAGGTCGAGGCATTCAATTCGTGATCGGCGTGGAGGATCAGTGCAATGTCAAGCGCACGTTCCGCCGTTGGAGAAGGATGCTTGCCGTTCAGCATCAGCAGGAAGTTGGCAGCATGGGAAAGTGAGCGCTCGGGCTCAACCACCGGATGACCCTTGCGAATGCGATCGTAGGCCGCAACGATCATGGCAATCTGCGAGGTCAGCCGAATCGACTTGTCGACATTGGCGGTGCGATCGTTGTTCTTCTCCTGGGGATCGTAAAACGACAACGCCGAGACCGCCGTACGCAGCACGTCCATGGGAAGCGCATGGCGCGGCGCGTTGCGCAGCAGGTTAATAATCGACGCATCCAGCTTGCGCTCCTCCGCCAACCGGTCGTGCAGTTCGCGTAGTTCAGAGCGGGTTGGCAGTTTGCCAAACCACAGCAGATAGCAGGTTTCCTCAAAGTTTGAATGGTCTGCCAACTCGTGGATATCGATGCCGCGGTAGGCGAGCACGCCGCGGTCGCCGTCGATGTAGCAAATCTTGGAACTGGTGGCAACGACACCCTCAAGGCCCTTCGGGGCGTGAGTAGTCACGCTGGACATTAGATTCTCACTTAGATGAAATCGGTTGCGGCCGCGCAAGGTAGGGTGCGAGAGGCAACCTTCGTTTATACCTTAAAGTTTTCGAACTTTCCAACCCGGCGCGCCCTACCGAGTTGGATGCTTGCCCGCGCACAAGCCTTGCCGGGAATCGTTGTCTGCGTTTTGCTTGGGTCTTTCCTGCACGCGTATACTGAAGAGTTGTCCAAAAGTCCTCATAGCTCTGCTTCTAGTTCGTCACAACTCCTCATGGAGGAACCGCTCTCAATGAAACGATACTGGTCTTTCCTGCTTGTGTGCGCCTTTGTATTCTCACATCTGGCCGCAGCCGATGAAGGCATGTGGCTCTACAATGAATCGCCCAAAGACAAAATAAAAGCGAAATACGGCTTCGAAGTGACGCCGGAATGGCTGAATCACCTACGTCTCTCGTCCGTCCGATTCAACAACGGCGGATCGGGTTCCTTCGTCTCGGCTGACGGATTGACCTTCACCAATCATCACGTCGGAGCTGCCTGTGTACAACAACTTTCGACGGAAGGGCATGACTACATCAAGACTGGCTTCTACGCCAAGACCCAAGCGGAAGAAGCGAAGTGTCCCAACCTCGAACTCAACCAACTCGTCGGAATTGAAGATGTCACCGACAAGGTCAATGCCGGAGTGAAGCCAGGCATGTCTGCGGCAGACATTGGCCAAGCCCAGCGCTCCGCGATGTCGCAAGTCGAGAAGGATTGCACAACTGCTACTGGTCTCCGTTGCGACATAGTCACCTTCTATTCGGGACAGGTCTACAACCTTTACAAGTACAAGAAGTACACGGATGTCCGTCTGGTGTTCGCGCCGGAGTTTGACATCGCCTTCTTTGGCGGGGATCCCGATAACTTCGAATATCCGCGCTACGACCTCGACATCACCTTCTTCCGCGTCTATGAGAATGACAAGCCGGCCCATCCGGACAACTACCTGAAGTGGTCGCCAACAGGAGTAAGCGACAACGAGCTCATTTTTGTTTCCGGTCATCCGGGCAGCACCAGCCGATTGCTGACGGTTTCACAGCTCGATTTCTTGCGCGACGTGCAATACCCCTCGGTCCTGAAATTCCTCGCAACAAGAATTGGAGAGCTGCAGGACTTCAGCAAACAGTCCGAAGAGCATGCCCGGATCGCTAAAGAAGATATTTTCGGACTGCAGAACGGGCAGAAGGCTATTGGCGGATACCAGCAGGGATTGCTGGATAAATCAATCATGGACGCCAAGTCAGCTGACGAGGCGAAGCTGCGCGCCAGTTTCAAAGCCGACCCGAAGAACGGCGCCGCACCCGATCCGTGGCAGGAAATCGCGGAAGCCATGAAAGTGCAACAGTCGATTTACTCAAATCTCACCTACACAGAGCGCATGCGCGGTTTTCCCCGCCTGGCTCAATTCGCGCGAATACTCGTGCGCGCGGGCGCCGAGAAGTCGAAACCGAATCAGGACCGAATGCGCGAATTCCGCGACTCTGGCTTGCCTTCCCTTGAACAGCAATTGTTCTCCACCGAGCCGATCTACAAGAATCTCGAGACGCTCGATCTCGCTGCGTCCTTGGATGACATGCAGCAAGCGCTTGGCAAAGACAATCCGGATGTCCAGGAGTTCTTGCAGGGCAGGTTGGCCGCCGATGCTGCGAAGGAACTCATCGCGAATACCAAGCTCGATGACGTTGCCGTACGCAAACAACTCTACGAGGGCGGGCAGGCGGCGATTGATGCCAGCACTGATCCGCTGATCGTGGCCATGCGAGCCATCGACCCGGACGCACGCGCGGTGCGCAAGGACTTTGAGGACAAGGTCGACGCCGTCGTTCGCCGCAACGGTACGGTCATTGCGAAAGCTCGCTTTGCACAAAGCGGATTCTCCCAGCCACCGGATGCGACGTTCACACTTCGTCTGAGCTATGGGGCCGTCAAGGGATTTCAGGAGAATGGCAAGGCGATTCCCTACGATACAAACCTGGGAGGCGCCTTCGAACATGCCGCAGAACACGGCAGCCAGCCGCCTTACAGCCTACCGGAAAGCTGGATCAAAGCTAAATCGAAGCTCAATCTAAAGACTCCGTTCAACTTTGTTTCGACCGCCGACATCATTGGAGGAAACTCGGGATCGCCGACAGTGAACAAGAAGGGTGAGGTAGTCGGAATCATTTTCGACGGCAACATCGAGTCTCTTGCCTGGAACTTCGCCTATGACGACGTGCAAGGCCGTGCTGTTTCGGTGGACTCCCGAGGAATTCAGGAGGCGTTGCGGAAGATCTACGGTGCCACCGCATTGGCTGACGAATTGATGGGAACCAAGGCCGCGGGAGCACAGGCAGCTAAGTAGTAAGCCCGCGACCGAATCACAGGCCCGCAGATATTCGCGGGCCTTTAATTTAGGCGGAGCGGTCTAACACTTCCAATTCATTTTCCTTTCACAACGGATGTCCAGGCCAGTGCTATCATTGGCGAACTTTTTTCAAGGAGAACACTGGATGGGACGACCGGTCGTGCATTTCGAAATCGGCTGCCGAGACAGCGCCAAAACCGCGGACTTCTATAACCGCCTGTTTGGATGGCATACGCAGGCGATGGGCCCCGCGACCATGATCGACACTGGCGCCGGCAGTGGCATTCTAGGTCACATCTCTTCGCTGGGGCATGAACCGCACAACTACACGATCTTCTATGTTGAGGTGGATGATGTGCAAGGCTATCTCGACAGAGCAACGTCACTGGGCGGGAGAACACTTGTGCCCCTGGTCGAAATCCCTACAGGAACGTTCGCCTGGTTCGCCGATGTGGAAGGAAGCACGATCGGACTCTGGAAGCCGAAATAGGAATCAGGCTGGCCAAATCGTCAGAGCCGTCTTGGTGAGAATCTGTTGTTGGATCTCTGTGCTCAGAGGGAGCGCCCGGAATTCATCGAGATTCTTCCTGATATCAGGCACGCCCGGCCCGGGCCAGTCTGTGCCGAAAAGGGTTTTGTGTGCGATTTCTTCTAGCCGCGGGAAATACTTCAGCAGCGTCTTCGGCGGAATGCCGCTGATGTCGAGATAGACGTTCGGATGTCGGCGTACGAGAAAGAAGGCGGTCTGCATCCAGAGTGGGCGTCCGCCGTGAGCCAAAAGAATCTTCAGCTTCGGGAAGTCCACGGCCACATCGTCAACGTAGATTGGATCTCCGTATTTATTGCGAGCACCTGGGAAGATCGACGTGCCCGTGTGGAACATGACGGGAATGCCGTTGGCCTCGGCAGCACGGTAGATGATCTCTAGCTCTTTAGCCCCGGTCAGATAGTCGTTGGGAAACAGCAACTGATGCGGCGGATGAATCTTGATCATCTTCAGCCCCAGCCGCAGGATCTGCTCCACGTCGGCCAAGATGTTCTCGGTATGCCGTGGGTGCAAACTTCCACACGACAACAGGCGTTTAGGATCTTCCTTTACATAGTCTGCAACGTATTGATTTACGCCGCTGGTGAAGCCGATGACCTCGGGTGCCACGTAGTTGATCAGCATGGCGCGGTCAATGCCGCTGACGTCCATGAACTTGAGGAAAGCCCTAGGTGAGCGGCAGAATTCCACGATCTGATCGAAGTTCGGGCGCTTCCTTTTCATCAGTTCCAGCGCGTGGGGCTTGAACATCTCCATCGGCTGTATGTGGATGTGGCAGTCGGTGATCATTCCAGTGGCTAGTGATTAGTGGGCAGTTGCAAAGGCGTCAGAAGAATAACAGATGCGTCAGTTAGCCGCTGCCGCCAGAATCGCACGCTTAGTAAACACGCGAATCATCTCGCGCCGATACTCTGGAGTGAGAGCGGATGTGGTGAGTGGTTTGCCGATTCTCGCGGCCAGGTCACCAACGGTCTCGGCAAGGTTTTCATCGACGGCCTTTCCCGCGAGCAGGGACGCTGCGCCTTTCACAAGGAGCGGAGCAGGATTGACCGCCGTGATCCCGACGCGGGCATCCGTTACGTGACCATTTGATCGCTTCATCACGACGGCGACGCCCGCGAGAGGGTAGTCGATCGATCCGCGCACGCGGAGCTTGCGGTAAACGCCACGGTATCCGGCCGACGATGCCGGCAGGAAGACCCGCGTCACGAGTTCATGGGACTGCAACTTTCGGTAGGTGTCGCCCAGTCCTGTGTAGAAATCCGCAAGCGGAATGCGGCGGGTACCGTCGGCACTTGCGATTTCAATTTCCGCATTGAGGCAGAGCAACGCAGGCGGCGTGTCTCCAGAAAATGCAGCCCAGCACTTGGTTCCACCGGGCGCAACGTGGCAGAGATCGCCGTCTTTCTTGATGCAGAAGCCGCATCCCTTCCGCCAGGGAAGTGACTGGTTGTACCAGAGGCAGCGCGTGTCGAGGCAGATGTTGCCACCGATCGTTCCCATGTTGCGCAGAACGGGGGAGGCTACAGTAGCTGCCGCTTCGCTCAGAACGGGATAATGCTCGCGGAGGAAATCGGAACGTTCGATGGTGCGAATCGTGGTGAGAGCTCCGATTTCAACTCCGCCATCGGACCGCGGCGTGACTCCCCGGAGTGTTGAAATTCCTCGGAGATCAAGAACGTACTGCGGCTCAAACAGCTTCTGCCGCATGGAGGGAATCAAGTCTGTGCCGCCAGCCAGCACACGAATCTCGCCTTTGTGCTTGGCCAGATTGCCGAGCGCCTCCTCCACAGTGCGCGGACGTAACAAATGAAACTCGGGGAGGCTCAATCCGCACCTCCAGCAGAAACTTCTCGGCGTGACGGATCCAGCGGATGTCGCTCAGGACCTTTGCCTTTGAACCACAGTGAACCACCGTGCTCACGAAAACGCTGGGGCGCAGTCGGATCGATCCCCTCAGTCAGATTGAGGGCCTTGACATTTTTTTTCGCGCGAATCGCTGCCAGTACGCGCTCGGGAGTGAACGGAGACTCGTGCAGCCTGACACCGACGGCATCGTAGATGGCGTTAGCAATGGCGGGGATCGTTGCGGCCAGCGATCCCTCACTGCATTCCTTGGCCCCGAACGGACCTTCGGGATCGATGCTCTCGACGATGATCGGCTCAACTTCGGGCGATTCGACCGACGACGGGCTGCGATATTCGAGCAACCCAGGGTTCATCAGCATGCCATCTTTCCAGACCATCTCTTCGGTCAGGGCCTGGCCCATACCCATCCAGACCGAGCCGATGATCTGGCCTTCGACGGATACAGGGTTGAGCGCGCGGCCGCAGTCGTGCGCTGCCCAGACTTTGTGAACCGTAACCTCGCCTGTATCTTCGTCAACACTGACCTCTGCGACCTGCGCGGAATATGAATAAGCAGGAGACGGACCGACGCCGGCCCCTTTGTGCTTACCGCCGCGGGCTTCTGGTGGAGGAGCGTAGGAGCCCGTGCCCGTGAGCGCGCCGTGGAAATCGATTGCGGCGACAACGGCTTCTTCGAAGGTCATTTGATCTTTTGGGCCTTCGTCTTTGCGCTTCTGCTGCAAAGATCCACGGAGGATCTGGCCTTCGACTCGGCCAGAGACAGTCGCTGCCGAGTTTTGCTCGGCCGGGCGTCCGACGGCGGCCATCCCCGCATGACCATTCGTTCTTTCGACTGTGTCGTTCCTGAAGATCAGGTCCTCGGGAGCGCAGTCCATCTTCTTCGCTGCGGCAGCGGCGATCAGTTGCTTGACTTCCTGCGCGGCGCGTAGCGTCGCATTCCCCGCCATGAACGTAACGCGACTTGAGTACGATCCGATATCGATCGGCGTGAGATCAGTGTCGGCGGCAATCACTCTCACGCGTGGTAAAGAGCATCCGAGGGTCTCGGCTGCGATTTGCGCGGTCATCGTGTCAGAGCCCTGACCGATCTCCGAAGCACCGGTGTAAACGACCACACCACCGTCGCGATCAATCTTGATGTTTACTGTGGAGTGCGGCATGTCGGAACGAATAATGGAGTTCGCGGCTCCGCTCACATAATGGCTGCATGCGATGCCAAGGCCACGTCCCTTGGGCAGCTTCCCTTTCCGATCGTTCCAGCCCGAGCGCGCGACTGTCTTCTCGATGCATTCCGGCAGGCCGTAACTCTGCACACGCAGTCCGTTCACGGTGATGCAAGGCGGTTGGAGCAGATTGCTTTGGCGAATCTCCGCTGGGTCCATGCCGATCTTGGCAGCAAGTTCGTCAAGTTGCGACTCGAACGCGAACCGGACGTTCACGGTCCCATGTCCGCGCATGGCGCCACAGGCGGGCTTGTTAGTCAGGACGCGGTATCCGTCGTATTGGATGTTTGGGATGTCATACAGCGCGCCGAGCAGCGCACCGGAATAAAGGATTGTCACGACACCGTATGAGCAATAGGCGCCGCCATCCTGCACAACGCGAGCTTTCACGGCGGTGATACGACCGTCGTTCTTGACTCCAGTTTTCAAATCAACGATGGTGCGCGGACGCCCTCGATGCGCCCAGAAGACTTCTTCACGTGTGTAGGTGATCTTTACCGGAGCCTGCGCCTTGCGAGCTGCAACCGCGGCGATAATCTCTAGAGGGATCACTTCGCTTTTGCCGCCGAAACCTCCGCCGACCAGGGGCTTGATGACTCGTATCTGCGCCATCGGCATGTCGAGCACTAGGGAAAGCTTGTGTTGCAGGTAATACGGGACCTGGGTCGAGGACCAAACGGTGAGGCGTCCGGGCTTTCCAGTGTGCGGGTCGGTTTCGAAGGAGGCCAGCGTGGAGTGTGGCTCCATAGCAGCGTGGGTAACTTCGTTGGCGATGAAACGGGCTTCTACGATTTCATCTGCTTCGGCAAAGCCTTTGTCGGGATCTCCGAAGACGTGGTGATATTCCTTCTCGAGATTGTGCGGCTTGTGATCGTGGATGAGGTCGCTTTCGGCCTTCATCGATTCTTCGGGATCGAAGTAGGCAGGAAGTACTTCGTAATCGGCGTCGATGAGTTCGAGGGCCTTCTCGGCAATTGCTTCAGACGTAGCCACGACGCAGGCGACATTGTCGCCAACGTAGCGAACCTTATCGAGCGCGAGGGGATATTCGTCGTGTCCCACGGGCAGGATGCCGTAGGTTTTCGGAGCGTCTTTGCCAACCACAACGGCAACGACGCCTTCGAGTTTCTCGGCGCGGCTGGTGTCGATGTTCTTGATGCGGGCGTGCGGGTACGGAGAGTGGAGAATTTTGCCGACCAGCATGCCGGGAGCGCTGAGGTCGTCGGTGTATTTGCCGGCGCCCGTGGTCTTCTCGGCCGCATCGACCATGGCTGTCGGCTTGCCGATGATGGAGAAGTCTTTGCTCATTCTGGCTTCGTAATCCTAGAAAGAGAGAAGCAGATTCCTCGCTTTGCGAGGAATGACAACCTTTGACTCGTAGCCATTACTTGACCGTCACCAGTCCCTGCCTCTCGGCGGCAATCGCTGAGCGAATCGCTTCGTACATCTGGTTGTAACCGGTGCAACGGCAGAGATTGCTGCTTAGAGCATTGCGAATATCTTTTTCCGACGGGTCTGGATTCTCCGCCAGCAGCGACTTCACGGTCATGATGAATCCGGGAGTGCAGTATCCACACTGGGCGCCGCCCCAATCCCCGTACGCTTTTTGAATGGCGGCAAGACTGCCATGTTCGCTGACGCCTTCGATGGTAGTGATCTCCTGACCCTCGCAACTGGCTGCCAGCAACGTGCAAGACATCATCGCCACGCCATCGACCAGGACGGTGCATGCTCCGCAGGAAGAGTCGTCACAACCGCGCTTCGGGCCAGTGAGTTCCAACTCCTGACGCAAGACGTCGAGGAGCAACGCGCTCGGCTCCACCGCAACCTCATAATTGCGGCCGTTGACGCGAAGTTCTATGAGTTCCTTTTTCACGAAATCCTCTAGCTCCTAGCTGCTAGCTTCTAGCAAAACCGTATCGATTAGCTAGCCGCTAGGAGCTAGCAGCTAGAAGCTTCAGTACTTTGGCACCTTCGCATCCACCCGCGCCGACCAGGCATCAATTCCGCCGCGCATGGACTGTGCATTTTCAAATCCCTGCTGTCGCAGCCAGACCGTGACGTTCATTGATCGCACGCCGTGATGACACATCACGACGATGTGACCGTCCGGATCAAGTTCCTGATGCGCTCGCGACGGCACATCGCCCATCGGCATCAGCTTGGCTCCAGCAATCCGCGCGGTCTCGAATTCCCAAGGCTCGCGGACATCGAGCAGCGTGAAGGATTCACCTGCGTCCATCTTTCCCTTCACGTCTTCCACACTGACTTCGTATTCCGTCATCACCTGGCTCTACTTCCCTGTCCACTTCGGCAGACGCTTTTCCATGAAAGCTTGAATACCCTCTGTCGCATCCGCAGTCTTCATCAGGTCTTCGAAATAAACTTTCTCGGCGCGAGCCAGCCCTTTGTCGAAATGCATGGAATCCCAGGCATAAGAAGCTTTCTTGGCGATGGCAAGAGCCGCCGGACTGAGTTGGAGCAGACGATTTACGCTTTGTGCGACCCCCGCATCGAGTTCTGCTTCTGGCCAAGCACTCGTGGCCAAGCCGATCTCGGTAGCTTCTTTTCCGGCAATCGTTCGCCCGGTAAGAATCAGATCAGCCGCGCGCTTCTGGCCGACCAGCGCAGCCAGAGCCGTGCATGCGACGGGTGGATAGCAGCCAAGTTTGATCTCGGGGAATCCCCACTGAACGTTACCCGCGGTATGAACGAGGTCGCAAACCATCGCCAACTCTGCGCCGCCACCGAGGCAGGTTCCATGTACCGAGGCAATCGTCACCTTCTTCGTGGCGACAAGGGCCCGGATCACGGCATGGAACTTGACGAGCATCTCCTCTACTTTGTCCGGAGTATGCGCGGCGACATCAACTCCCGCGGAGAATGCCTTCCCTTCCCCGCCCAATACAATGACGGAAGTGGAGGGTTGGGACTCAATCTCGGTAAGAACCCGCGACAACTCCTCCATCATAGGAATGTCAATGACATTCAGGGGAGGATGGTGCAGCGCGATGCGCGTGACTGCACCTTGCACATCGAGGGAAATGCGTTCGAGTTTTGGGTCGGTTGCCGTGATCATGGTAAACCTAAATATTGATTGCCGACTTTCGGACTTCTCCGATGCTGGCTAACGGATCGCGAGCGCCCGCCTTCTCGGCAATCCATTTCTTCTCGGTCTCGATGATCTCAAGCAATAACTTCTTGTCGGTTGCGGAAGGCATGTACTCCTTCAAATGCTCTTCATACGCGCGGTCGTCCAGAGGCTCGCCAGTTTCGGCATGGAACTTCTGTCCCGCCCAACGTCCGATGGCGCGATTGAACTTGATATCAGGCGCGTATAGCTTTGGCTGACCCGGCTTCAAGTAAGTGTTGAAGCGCTCGATTAATCCGGCAACTTCCTCGCGATAGAGATGTCGGTTGTAGTCGTTGAGATCGTCCAGGTCGGCCGCCTTGTCGTTCTTGGGCTCATCGTAGCGTCCTTTAATCCCCCAGACGTAGGCCCAGTGCGCTGAAGACGAATGATCGGTGCCGAACAGATCGTACGAACTCGAGATCCATTTGTTGAGATACTTCTGGATCAACCAAGCCGGAATAACTCCGGCTTCCACGATGCGGCGCAGGCCGTCATTGCCGGTGCCCATATGGAAGGCCTCTTCGCGCAGCATGTAAGACATGGATCGTCCGAGTGGTGCAAAGGCCGAGTACTTTAGCATCTGCAACTGGAATTTGCCGTCGCGGTCGACAAAATCGGTGTAGGTGAAGAAGTCCATCCAGTTGTCGACATCAACGTTAAAAGCACCGAGCAGCCGCTTGTTCTCGAAGGCTCGGCGTTCGAGCATCTTTTGCGCTTCAACCTTTCCCGAGTAACCGAAATGATCGACCAGGAGTGCGCACATCTGCCATCCGTGGCGCATTTCTTCGATCATGACGCGCGTAATAGCCCGGCGGTCCCAGTCGGTGGGAGCGTTGTCGAGCAAATTCCGCTGCTGTTCGACGCTAGCGAACTCCGTATCGCCTTGGTACACGATCATGTTCATCAGCGCGTCGCGCATCTGCTGCGTGGGCATCTGGCGGAGGTTCTGCCATTTATGACGGCCTTTGTAATGACCAAACTCGATGTCTTCAGTATCGATGGCGCCATAAAGCGTATCGAACTTGAACGCCTCGATATCTTCCGTATTGACGCCGATTTCTTTGCGCCAGTCATTGAAGAGACCAATCCAGTCACTGAAGGTTCCGATTTTTGCTACTTTGCCGGGCATATTGAAAACCTCTCACCACAGGGTACACAGGGGATCACAGAGGAACGATTCACCCTGTGCGCCTCTGTGCTCCCTGTGGTTCATCTTTTTCTTCTAACTCATGTTCAGCCATACGGTCTTGAGTTCCGTGTAATGCTCGATCGCGTGCGCTCCCAATTCGCGTCCGAAACCTGAACTCTTATAGCCTCCGAACGGAAGTGACGCGTCCATCAAACCGTACGTGTTAATCCACACCGTACCGGCCTTCAGGCGTCGCGAGGCGGTGTGAGCTTTCTTCAGGTCGCGTGTCCAGACAGCGGCAGCCAAGCCGTACGGGTTATTGTTGGCTTGCTCAATCACCTCATCAATGTCATCGAAGGTCAGCACGGAAAGCACCGGGCCGAAGATTTCTTCGCGAGCGATTTTCATGTCATTCTTCACGTTGCCGAAGATTGTCGGCTCGATGAAGAATCCCTTGTCGCCATTCACCGAAACGCGGTTGCCCCCCGCTACCAACTTTGCTCCATCCTTCTTACCGGCCTCGATGAATCCGAGAACCGTGTTCATCTGTTCCTGGCTCACAATTGCACCCAGACGGGTCTTAGGATCGAGCGGATCAGCAGGGCGCATTTTCGAAGCGCGGGCGACTAACTTTTCAGTGAATTCGTCTTTCAGCTTGCTTTCGAGGAAGAGACGCGAGCCGGCATTGCAGACCTCGCCTTTACCGTAAAAGACTCCGTTGATGGCACCTTTGACAGCGCTGTCGATGTCGGCATCAGAGAAGACTATATTGGGCGACTTGCCACCAAGCTCAAGCGTGACTCGCTTCAACGTGTCGGCAGCACCGCGCATGATTTCTTTGCCAACCGCGGTCGAACCCGTGAAGGCGATCTTGTCGATTCCGGGATGCGCGACGATGGCCTTTCCCGTGTCAGGCCCTCCAGTCAGGATGTTGACAACGCCTGGGGGAAAGCCTGCTTCGACTACCAGTTCTCCGAACCTCAATGTTGTAAGCGGAGTCTGTTCCGCGGGCTTCAGCACTAGCGTGTTCCCGCACGCCAGTGCTGGACCCACCTTCCACGAAGCAAGCAACAACGGGAAATTCCAGGGAACAATCAGCCCGACGACGCCGACTGGCTCCCGAAGCGTGTACGTAAACGCGGTCTCGAATGCATTTACGGTCTCACCATGAACCTTCGTCGCCAGTCCTGCGTAGTAGCGCAGAACGTCGATGACCATTGGCATATCGACGTAACGTGACTCGAAAATCGGCTTGCCGTTGTCAAGGGTCTCGAGTTCGGCGAGTTCGTCGATATTCTTTTCGACAAGATCCGCGAGCTTCCATAGGAGGCGTCCCCGCTCGCTAGCTGAGAGCTTGCGCCACGGGCCGCTACGGTCTTCGAAAGCGCGCCGTGCGGCATCGACGGCACGGTCGACATCCGCTGCAGAGGCCTCTGCGACCTGGGTTAACACTTCACCCGTCGCCGGATTGATCGTGTCAAAGGTCTTTGAACTGTCGACCCATTGACCGTCGATCAACAACTGACCCAATTTGACATTCGCTTTGGTTGCCGCTGGCATCGATCTCCTTCAAGGGCCGCGCTGTGCGCGGCGGGCGGACGAATGCGTCCGCCCCTACATTTCTGCGAGATCCTTCGCTTCGCTCAGGATGAGCGCGCGAGGCTCCCGCTGCGTTCACGCCTCGCAAACACGCTCACTTCGCTTTGAACGTTGCGGGCCGCTTCTCCACATACGCGGCCAAGCCTTCCTTTGCATCTTCGCTCTGGAAGAGCAACTGCTGGTTTTCGCGCTCAACGGCCAACGCCGATTCCATCGGAATCTCCCATCCCGTCTGCACTGCACGCTTGATGCGTCCGACGGCCTTCGCCGCTTTGTTGGGTGGGCAGAACTGGCGCGCGTATTCCATAACGTTTTCCATGAAGCCGTCGCGC